>ENA-ORME01000297-ORME01000297.1-human-gut-metagenome-genome-assembly--contig:-NODE-297-length-20279-cov-8.401849_pt1 | contig 20279 bp, 15 predicted proteins | sample MGYA00242097_ERZ508983 | MGnify/ENA primary metagenome ERZ508983 (study PRJEB26280, sample SAMEA2531408) | human gut metagenome | biome: human gut; feature: human-associated habitat; material: faeces...
AAACACTGTTGCTTTTTGCTTTTCATCAGCAACACGGACTGCCTCTTTTAACATAACCGAAAAGCCATTGCCATGAAAAATATTATCACCCAAAACTAAACATACTGAATCATCACCAATAAACTTCTCTCCAATAATAAAAGCTTGTGCTAAACCATCAGGAGAAGGTTGTTCCGCATATTCAAATCGCACTCCATAATCAGAACCGTCACCCAGCAAACGTTGAAAGCCGGGTAAATCATAAGGAGTGGAGATAATCAAGATCTCACGAATCCCTGCCAACATGAGTACAGAGATAGGATAATAGATCATCGGCTTATCAAATATCGGAAGCAACTGCTTACTGACCCCCTTGGTTATCGGATATAAGCGAGTGCCGGAACCACCAGCCAAAACAATACCTTTCATAATTAAAACTTAAAGGGAATTCGATTGATTTTTAACTATTGGCATACAGCCATAACAGTTGGTTGTTGATTGGCAGCAAAGATATATATCATTTTTGAGCCCTAAATTGAGTGCTTACAGATAAGTATCTTACTCAGAAATCACTATCTTTCGTTCATCCCAATTTATTCTTCAACATACTCCCACGGATAAGGATTATCCACCACAGTCTGAAACTCGTTGATAGCCTCTTGCTGTTCAGTAGTAAGTGACACCGAATCCCAAGAAGCGATAATTGCACGGGCTTCGTCAGCCAAAGGCTCGTCGAATACCTCACCATAGCAGGCGGTAAGCAGGCGGAGCTTCAATAGCGAAGCGGGAAGGGTATCGAGGATATCCCAGCAACGATCTAATATTTCCTGGATATGTCCGCGCTTTTCTCCGTGGTCGATGAACGATGCGTTGTAGCCCATCAGGAGGGCGAGGCAGACAGAGGCCTGTTCTTCAACCGTAGAACCTTTGATACCGGAATTATACAATGTTGTGGTCAAGCGGTAAACTTCATTGTTACGGCGGGACAAGTCATCGCTGTAAATGGGACTCCCGTCCATGCCCAAATACATCAGGTCGTGCGCGGCACGCTGAAGGGAAGCTACTTCTTCGGAAAGAGTCATAATAAATTTGAATTATGAATTATTTGATTACTTCTATAAGATCAGGATGAATGGTGGCCATGGCAACTGCTATGACACCTTGTATAGCAATGACCACGCGACGATCCCGGGCGCCTTTCACTTTCAGGAAAACACCTTCCTGACCCTCGAAGTCACCACCCGTGATACGGACTTTGGTGCCTTTGGACAGGTTGAGTTCATCGGGTTGAAAGTATAGGAGATGGTCACTGTAGGTGCCGGCTACAGCGATGAAACGCTGCATTTCATTGTCGGGGATAATTATCTTCTTGCCGCTACGGGTATCGGTGATATATTGCAAATAAGCAACCATAGACTTGACACGCTTCACTTCGGAAGGACAAGCGTGAATAAAAATCAGATTGTGAATGATAGGAACCAAGACACGGACTTTTTTTCCTTTCTTTATACTTATCTTGTATTGCATGGGGACAAAACAGCCCAAGTTCTCTTTCGCAAGCAACCGCATAGCGTCAGTCTCACGACGGTATGTGGCACGCATAGCGAACCATATTTCGGTCTCTTTCTCCACTTCCATTATTCGATTATTTCAGAAAAGGACATTCTCCCGGGGCTTTGAACTTCTTGCACATACTTGAAATTCAATCACTTGCGAGTACTTTATGTAATATACGGCAAGCTTTGTACTCTCTTGCCACGGTTTCTTGCAGTTACTCATTACCTATCTGGTAAGAAACTATAAACGAACGAATTACACTAAAAAAACGTGTTTTTAAACGTTCGTCTGATTGAACACTGTTTTTGTATTCATTTATTCATTATCGAGAAATAAAATCAGACAGATAAAAAAAAGATTTTTATTCAGAAGTATCTGTTTGGCAATTAATACATTAAAGCAGAAAGTCAAGAGTGTAAATCATTTTTTTTATTAAACATTTTGCTATTATGAAAATACCCCTTATCTTTGCGTTCAAATAAACGAACGTTTTTTGAAACATCCCTCCTCTGCCAAACTATCGCATTATAAATCATCAATTTACCGACAAAAAGAAATCAAATTCCGCATTTTATCCTGTATTTGCAAGTTTACTAAATTTTTCGTCCATACCTTTGCCATATTTTACACAAATAAAAATCACTAAAATTAAAAAGAGTATGAACTACGAAAACAAACAACAAGAAGAAAAAAAAGGAAATCAAAAAAAACAAAACAGACAACAAGCAAACATCTGACAATAAAAGTCTTAAGTCAAACAGGGGACGAAAAAAGGAGAAACCTATACAAGGGATTGTTTTGAAACACTACGAATGCTTAAAGCTACTAATCACACTCTATCAAAATGGAACAATGGGTATAAAAAAGGAGACATCACAAATTGCGTTAGCCCGATATATAAATGACAAAAAACTATTAGGGAATATTCGAAACGGAATATTCATTCCATTGAAGCTCAGCACCATTCTAAAGGAAATAAACACCATCTGGAACGAAACATTACAAGATAAATCCATTGGCATAAAATAGACAAGAAAACACACCATGAATTATTATACTCCAACTTAATCGGCAAACACTCTACCTTCGGGCCGACAAACAAATTATAAACTTTAAAATCGTATATGTATGAAACGAAAAAAAAGGCCGGCATCACAAAGTGAAGCCATGAGACTAAAATGGAAAAGACGTATCGTCTTCGAAAAAGGATACACCGAGTCGTGCGCCGAATGGATGACGGAACGCCTGGAAGCGTTATTGGATCACATGCAATATGGACATGCGGCAGTGGCTTACCGAAAACAGAACGGGAGTTTCCAACTGGCGAAAGCGACACTGCTTTATTACGAAGCGGAGTTCCATAGGAAATATGATCCCGCAGAAGTAGAAGGGGCGGTAGTGTACTGGAATGTGGACGAACAGCGGTGGACGACGTTCCAGGTGGAGAATTTCATGGAGTGGAGACCGATCGTATAGGGGAGGCACCACAGATTACACAGATTTTCACAAATGAATTATTTCTATTTTGAGGAATCAGGAGAAAACGTCTTTGGGAATCCGGTGTAATTTGTGGTAAATATCTTATTGAAAGTACAAACAACTAATCTAAAAAACAATATGGCGACAACATACGACGGGATCAACTATTTCCCGATAGGCGTAAATTTCATGGAAGAGAACGCAATGGAAGTGATAGAAGCAAAATACGGAATAAAGGGCCCGGCAATCGTGCTGAAGCTGCTTTGTAAAATATACAAGGAAGGATACTTCATCCGTTGGGATGAAGAACAGTGCCTGATTTTCGCAAACAAGGCAGGGAGGGAAGTGCAAACAGAAGAGGTGAAGGGAATCATCAAAATTCTGTTCATCAAAGGAATACTGGACGAAAACAGTTATCGGGAAAACGGAATACTGACTTCGGAAAGCATACAAAAGGTATGGCTGGAAGCTACGAAGCGAAGGAAAAGAGAACTGTCGGAACTCCCCTACCTGATAGTAAAACCGGAAAAGGAAAAACGGAAAACCCGATGCTCCTTCTACACCACAGGAAACTCAGCGACCGGAGCTGTTCAAAGAGGAAAAAACACCTGTTAACCCGAAAAACGTAGTACATCATGTAGCCGTTGACGCAAAAAATGCATGCGATTCCGGACAAAGTAAAGGAAAGTAAAGCAGAGGAAAGTAAAGAATTCCCCCCCTCAGCTCCCCCTGAAGGGGAGGGGGAAGAGCGGAAGGAGGATTCTGCTTATCTACAGATACCGGGATACGCCTTCAATACAATGACGCACAATTACTCGGGACTGATGGACACGCTAAAGAGATTGAGCGTTACCGATACCGGGGAAGTAAACTCCATACTCAGGCTGTCGGACTATGGGAGGAAGGGGACGACGGTATGGAAACTGATTGCCAACACTTGCTGGAGCGACATCGGAGCCAAAGGAAGATACTTGATAGCAGCGCTAAACAAGGCGAAAAGAAGATAGTAGGGAGTATCAGTCCCCTATTTGTAGTTGACAAAAAAGCAAGTATACAGGCTTTTGACCAGAAAGGGATTCAGTGAAACAAAGAAGTAAAAAGTGTGCTTAACAAACTAAAACACAGTGTTTTTAAAGCACAAGATTTCTCTCGCCCAAAGCTTTGTTTTAACGCTACGTTAAAGCTTGTTCTTTAAATGCAAATAGCAAGTGTTTTAAATGCAAAAGGCTTGTTATTTGCACACAAGAATAAAATAACGGAGAAATGGCGTTAACAATGTTAATTGAGAAACACTCTACAAACAAAAAGAAATCCCTGTCATTCTAAAATCAAAAGTACAAATAGCCGTAATCAAATTCACAATATATTGTGAATTTCATGATGAAGGTACATAACTCAAGCCACAAAAAGCTCAAATTCACAATATATTGGGAATTTCCTTGCTTATCAAACAAATACTTACTATTTTTGTTTCAAATTCACAATATATTGGGAATATGAAACAAATTGGAATACAGATTCGCCAACGAAGAAAAATGTTGGGTATAAATCAGCAAGCACTTGCCGATTTAGCACAAATCAGTATCAATACTATAACAAAAATCGAAAATGGAGAAATAAATATTAATTTTCAAAAGCTCTATGCCATATTGGAGGTATTAGGATTAGAACTTTCTCTGAAAATTAAAAATAAGGAGGGACATCTATGAGACAAGGAATCGTATACTTGAATAAAGAACGGGTAGGCATTATTACGGAATTATCTTCTAACGAATATAAATTTCGCTATGATGACGAATATTTCAATGATCCATCAAAGCCCTCCATAAGCCTGACATTGACAAAACAACAACAAGAATATACTTCCCATTATCTATTTCCCTTTTTTGCCAACATGCTGTCAGAAGGGCACAACCGCCTCGTTCAGGCAAGATTGTTGAAGATTGATGAAAAAGATGATTTTGGTATTTTATTAGCTACAGCACATACCGACACGGCTGGGGCTGTAACCATAAAACCTCTCGACTATGATTGAATTAACTTGCTGTCCTTCTACTTTACAAAAGGGATTCTCAACCTATTCGCCTGTTGCATTGAAAGAGCTGTTCAATAGCCAAAAGGTAAACCATATACTGCCATACAATGGCATGGACAATAATGAAACTAAGATTATACCAGTTTCTTTTTCTTCCTGTAGTTTTCACGAAACTCTTTGGGTGAACATTCTTTCTTCTTCTTGAAAATCCGATTGAAATTAGAAAGATTATTAAACCCGCATTCATAACAGATTTCAGCAATAGACATAGTAGAATCAACCAGCAGGCGGGCAGCAAACCCCAAACGAATATCAATGATATAGTCCGAAAGATTCTTACCGGTACGCAATTTAAAGAAGCGACTGAAAGATACCGGAGTCATTCCTACCATATTGGCCAGCTGATTCAGGCGGATCTCTTCCTGATAATGGGCATTAATATATTCCTGCACCTTCTGTACGCGACGGCTATCCGAATGAATGCCGATTTTAGCAAAAGAAGAACTTGACAACGTACGAGCCTCTTCGTTGAAAAGTGACAGTTCGTAAAGGATAGTCAGGAATTTGATAACGGCATAAAACCCCTGTTTCTCGGATGCCAGGGTATCGAGCAGAGGATAGATTTTCAGGATGGCCGACATCGGAAAACAAAGACCTTTCTGAGCTTTCTCAAGCATATCACGAATGGAATCGAACTGATTCTTATTGATAAAGCTTTTAAAAAAGAGATCGGAGGAAAACTGGATCGTTATTTCACGGATCTCTTTTGAATGGCAATCGTGCTGCTCCCATACATGTTCCAGGTCTTTTCCAGTAATCAGAACCAAATCATAATCACTGATCACTTCTGCCGAATCGCCGACAATGCGACGTACTCCGGCGGCTTTCTCCGTAAAGTTCAGCTCAAACTCGGCATGGTTGTGAATGGGATAGGTAAACTCCGTTTTATACCGTTCGGCAATATAAAAACAATCCTTGTCGGACAACGGAGTGATCTCCCGGATAATGTTGCTTTGTAGTGCATTCATAGCTAATATAGTATTATTAGCTACAAATATAATACACTTTTTTAATTTCTTCTACTCCACTCCCTAAAATCTTCTCCCGTAGGATTCTGGAATACACGTAATCCGAATTCCGGAATAATGGCAAGCAGATGATCAAATACATCGGCCTGGATTCCTTCGTAAGGTACCCACTCTTTCACAGCAGAAAAAAAGTAAAGTTCGACCGGAATACCTTGTTCGGTGGGCTGAAGATAGCGTACCATGCAAGTGAGATTTTTATTCACGTCGGGAAGACTTTTCAGGTAGTTCGTCAAATAGGCGCGAAACACACCAAGATTGGTCTGGCGTCGCCCATTGACCAAAATAGAGTTGTCTATGTGATGTTCTTTATTATACTCTTTCACCACCTTCTCGGTCTGCTCCACATAATCGGTCAACAATTGGATTTTCTTATATTTAGCCAGCATTTCGGGGGTACAGAATCTGACACTGTTCATATCGATATTGATAGAACGTTTCACACGCCGCCCACCGGACTCCTGCATACCCCGCCAATTCTGAAAAGAATCACTGACCAGCAGATAGGGAGGAATGGTAGTGATGGTATTGTCCCAATTGCGCACCTTCACTGTATTGAGCGTCACTTCAATCACCGTACCGTCAGCTCCGTATTTGGGCATAGCAATCCAGTCACCTACTTTCAGCATATTATTTGCAGAAAGTTGGATGCCGGACACAAATCCCATGATACTGTCTTTAAACACCAACATCAGGATGGCAGCCGAAGCACCAAGCCCGGTGAGCAGCACCATCGGAGATTTATCTATCAATACACTGATAACAACAATTCCTCCAATGAAAAATAGTATCACTTGTGCTGTTTGCAACAAACCTTTCAATGGTCGATCACGAAACTGCTCTCGCTCACTGTATACATGATAAACAGCCGATAAAAATGCGCTGATAAAACGTAGAAAAACCGCAATGATATAAATCATGCAGATACGACGAATAAAATCGAGGGCACTTACATTTGGAATTGCCAAAGGAATCAACACATAAATAATGATGGGGGGGACAAGATGACTGAGATAAATCAGTACTTTACGGTCGAATACAATATCATCCCAGGTTGCCTTGGTCTTTTTCACTAATTTAGCAACCACTTTCAAAAGGATATGACGGCAAATAAGGTCAGCCAGAAAGGCAACACCGATAATCAGTATCAGTGTTATAATAGGACCTACTTCATTGCTGTTAAATCCCCAGGAAACGAATAAGTTATTTATCTTTTCGGTTATTTGTTCCATATAAAAACTCTTTAATATCTTCTTTCAACCATTGATAGAGGTATAAATCTTTGTATGCACTGTTTTTGCGGAGCATTACTTCCACATTCACCTGACTGTTCTGATAACAAGTCAGTTCGTTATGAAATTGTTCATTGTGTTCTGCCAACTTCTTGATTTCCTGTTCACGCTCGCGCCTTAAAGCCGTACAGACGGGAGTCAGCACTTTCATCACTACATTATCCATAATATGATGCCCTTGAACAAACAAATAAGTAGTATCAGGAAGTACTCCGAGCCTTTCAAGTTCGGCCGATAATCTGTCGATCTCTTCGAGCCCCTGCGGAAAGCGTGTAGACAATTCGGACAACTTAGCTGTAACCGAACGTCTCACCACTTCCAGAGAACGTTCCGGATGTCTCAGGCTAACATCGTGCAAGCGAACACAGCCATTAAACTCACTCATGGAAAACGTATAAGTATCATGGCGGCGATAAAACCAGACAGACCATAGGAAAAGCGGATAAACAATCCGGGAGTATCGCTTCATAAACTCGTTGAAATCAATGAGGTGACGGTCATTCAAAGTTGCCTGTACACAAACCTCATGCAAGCTGTCGGCGTAACAATGATAGTTCTCAATGGCATAGGCATAAGTCTGAAAAATATATTTGTTACGGTTAATCTTACGCGAGGTGGAGGTAGCTCCCTGCAACAGAAAGTCATAGTCACTATCTACGCAAGCAATCAGGCTTTTCCCGAGCTCAGCGGTATTGAGAGTATTCATCAACACCATCTTCTTGCCTTTGGCCAACGATGTAGCGGAAGGAAGCATCACTTGAAAATAATGTTCTTCGTCCTCAAACTCTTCAAGCAGGGTACGCCAGAAAGCTACATCATCATAACTCTCAACATAAGCAACGATTCGGCGGCGTGCCTTTTTAGAGTACAGCTTATGGGCTGCACTGAAGTAGGAAGAGGTCAGATTATCTTTAAGACTAATTGCCATAGGTCGTGTTTTGGTTAAATGCTATTTATAACTGGTTGCAATATCACTGACTTCGGTTACTGCATCGAGCCATCCCTCCATGATGACTGCAGGCGAATGAGTGGTAAGTATAATCTGTACATTCGGATTCAGTTCACGGATCATCGCAATCAATCTTTGCTGCCATTCGATGTGCAATGAAGCTTCGGGTTCGTCCATAAACAAAACGCAATGGGCATTGTCCTGTACAAGTACGGTAAGCAGGATCACCAACATCTGTTTCTCACCGGAAGAAAGCTTATAAGGAAACAGAAGTTCACCATCCTGATAAAAAGCAATATCATTGCGTTTACGGTCTATTTTTTTACGGGTATAGCTGAACAGTTCATCGACCATGTCTTGAAAACGGCGCTTGGCTACTGAAAGAGTAGCTGCTTTGCCGCGCTCTTCTTCGTTATTACTACTCAGCAGATCAATCATCTTATTGCCGATATTGACCTGGTAGTCAAGGTAGCGGCGCTGTAACAGGTAAAGTTGCCAGTCGAGCTCGGATTTCACATTTTTATCTGCCATACGGGCTGTGAAGTCTCCCATAATAAGCGGACGATCGTAACTGCGGATCACGTCATACGGAATGTAAGTAGCTTCCGGATTATCAAAAAAGACACGTACCCCGTTTTTTTCATCGCTCTTTACTTCGCCTGATAACTGTTCAAGATAACCGACCGATCGATTCAGGATAGTAGTTTTTCCTACTCCATTGATACCGGATAGTATATTGACATCCGGACGAAGGTCCCAGACTATGTTGAACCGGTCCCATAATCCGTTTATTTCAATTCGTTTGATATAATTGGCTGATAGTTCCATAAATGGTTGCATTTAAATTAAACAAATATAGAAAATTCAAACGATAAATTAATTACTTTTGCATCAGTTTTCAATAAAGGTAACATTCGGTATGGAGATTGATAAGAATCTGAAAGGACATGCACTGGCATTTACGGCCAACGTGATGTGGGGATTAATGTCCCCTATCGGCAAATCGGCATTGACAGAGTTTTCGGCACTTTCGGTAACCACTTTTCGCATGGTAGGGGCGGCAGCAGCTTTCTGGATACTTTCCGCTTTCTGTAAACAAGAGCAGGTAGGACACCGTGACATGCTGAAAATTTTCTTCGCTTCTCTGTTCGCCCTTGTTTTCAATCAGGGAATATTTATATTCGGCCTGTCTCTCACTTCTCCGATAGACGCATCTATCGTAACAACGACTTCACCTATCATCACCATGATTGTGGCAGCTATCTATCTGAAAGAACCGGTTACAAACAAAAAGGTATTGGGAATTTTCATTGGAGCAATGGGAGCATTGATCTTGATTTTAAGCAGTCAGGCGACAAGCGCAGGAGGAGGAAGCATCTGGGGAGACTTACTTTGTATGATCGCCCAACTCAGCTTCTCTATCTACCTGACCGTATTCAAAGGATTATCCCAACGCTATTCGGCCATCACAATTAATAAATGGATGTTTATTTATGCATCTATATGCTATATTCCTTTTTCTTATCAGGATATAGCGGGCATCGAGTGGAACAGTATTTCGACCGCTGCCATTTATCAGGTACTTTATGTGGTACTATGCGGAAGCTTCATTGCTTACATCTGCATTATGACTGCACAAAAACTGATGCGCCCTACAGTAGTAAGTATGTATAACTATGTGCAACCCATTGTTGCTTCCATAGCGGCGATCTTAATGGGAATCGGAAGCTTCGGCTGGGAAAAAGGAGTTGCGATTGCATTGGTATTTCTTGGAGTCTACTTTGTGACTCAAAGTAAATCGAAGGCAGATTTGGAAGGTGTGTCATAACTCACCACAGATTACACAGATTTACACAAAATGATTTTAATCTACTGACAACCAATAATAATTATCTGTGTAATCTGTGGTGAATACGAATTTTGACACCTCTTCATCGTTATTTCAGATCTTCGAAATAAGTATCGAGTAAGCTCTTGGCAGCAACAAAAGAGGTGAGATTTCCCTTGAGCACCTGTTGCTCCTTTTCTTGCAACATCGATTCAATCTTGGCATTGTGATAAAAGCTGTCACGTAACTGTTCATTGATGCTCTCATACATCCAGTATTTGCTTTGTTCGTTACGACGATATTCAAAATAGCCATTACCTTTCACAAAATCGATGTACTCGTACACCATATCCCATATTTCCTTTACTCCAAGATTATAGAATCCCGAATAAGTAAGTACACGCGGTGTCCATCCGGAATCCGGAGCCGGGAAAAGATGTAAAGCATTACGGAATTGCGCAGCCGCCAACTTGGCTTTGTCAATGTTATTGCCATCAGCTTTATTTATCACAATACCGTCAGCCATCTCCATAATCCCTCTTTTAATGCCCTGTAGTTCATCTCCCGTACCGGCCAACTGAATCAACAGGAAAAAATCGACCATTGAATGAACTGCCGTCTCACTTTGTCCCACTCCTACAGTCTCCACAAAGATCTTATCGAACCCTGCAGCTTCACATAGAATAATCGTTTCACGAGTCTTACGGGCCACTCCTCCCAACGAACCGGCAGAGGGACTGGGGCGTATAAATGATTTAGGATGTACAGAAAGCTGCTCCATACGGGTTTTATCACCCAAAATACTTCCTTTGCTGCGTTCACTACTCGGATCAATAGCTAAAACAGCTAACTTACCTCCTTTTTCAAGAACGTGTAATCCAAAGACATCAATCGAAGTACTTTTACCGGCTCCCGGCACACCACTGATACCTACACGAATCGAATTACCGGAATAAGGGAGACATCTTTCAATGACCTCCTGTGCGGTAGCCTGATGTTCGGGACGCACACTTTCCACTAAAGTTACAGCCTGACTCAGAATCGTCACATCCCCTTTGACAATGCCCTCCACAAACTCATTAACCGACAACTGGCGTTTTTTTACTTTTCGCTTCAGATAGGGATTTACAGATGACGGTTGTTCAATGCCTGCATTCACAACCAAACCTTTATATGCTTCGTTATTTTCAGGATGTTCCATGGCAGATATTAATTATGTGATTCGTTACTCGTAGCTTTTACATCGATCTCCACTTTCGGCTGTACCGGATCATTGGTGATCATCAGAATTCGCAAGTGTCTCTTCTTCTTTCCAAGATTCTTTTTCAAGACAGTCACTCTCAGGCGGGTACTTTCGCCCGGCTGCAGTATAGTTTTCTTCAAAGCAACACCTACCGCAGGATTGAATACTTGCAGTTTACTGATCTGCAAAGGAGACTTACCTGTGTTAGTGATAACAATGTCATGTCGGGCTTTGTTTTTCTTAACCAAAACCCGGCTTAAATCGATCTTGGATTCGGACAGACGAATAGCAGGAGCTAAAGCTTTATCTTGCTCGGTCATTCCTGAAAAGTCAGGAAGAAGTATTGCTGACACGGGGATTTCATTTTCCTCACTCACTTTATCACCGGCAAAGCGAGCCAGATAAACAGAAGACTGAGTCAAACCTAAATCCATCAGTTGTTTGGTATCAAGTGTCAGGGTAATGGTTCCTTTCTTACCTTTCAAAAGGACGGTAGGATTAGTTTCCATTTTCAGATAAGGCGGAAGGTGCATCAATACAGGTTCGTATGGACGATCGGAAAGATTGACTACCCCCAACGTAATGACCGGTTTTTCTCCGCTGTGTACATCAGGAAAATCTATATCTGTACGGTCAATCCGGATTTGTCCGATTGCATAGGGATGGGTTTTAGTAAAATCCTTGATCTCCTGAACCACCTCTCCATCGAAGTTCAAATAAACCAAACCAGGCTGCGCATTGCTGTAAATGCCGATCGATTTATTGAAATGCCCCAACGCTTTTGCATCAAACGTAGCACTAACCGTTCCTTTTTCTCCGGGAGCAATCGGAGTTTTCGTCCAGTTAGCAACCGAACAGGCACAAGAGGTAGTAACATTAGTCAATACCAAAGGTTTATCACCAGTATTGGTAATAGTATACTCTACAGAAACCGGACGCTTCCATTCAATCTGTCCGAAATGATGGGTCTCCTTATTAGAAGAGATACGAGGTTGAGCTACAGCCGATAAAGTAATAGTAAGTAAAGTAAATATGAAGAGTAAACTACGTTTCATTCGTTCCTATTTTATTATTGTTAGTTGTTTAAAGTACAAAAATAGGAGTTTTCGTCGAGAATCTGCCACTGATTACATATTTTTAAGCACAGGACATAGTGGCTTTACTCAAAAAAAACAGGGGCTGCGTCAAAACTCACCACAGAGGACACAGAGTAACACAGAGACAATTTTAGGTTGTTGATTATCAATAAAAAGACTCTGTGATACTCTGTGTTACTCCGTGGTGAAAAAAATTTCGACACACCCTCCTGAAAATATTTAATTTTATTTATTGAGATACGTTACAGCGAAACGAAGCTGAGTGGGCTGCATATTCGGGTGCATATGCACTCTGAATAGTAGCAATTCCTGTTTCGTAACTTCCTGCACGATCGACACGGTAACTATACTCTAAAACATAAGTTCCTTTATTTAAGGTATCGAAAAAGAAATCAGTTGAAGCATCTTTTACTGCTACATAACAACCGACATCACCAACATTGCGATATCCCGACAGGACTTTAATTGGTTCGAGACAGGCAGCCCGCTGGTCTTTCAACTGTATAAAATCCATCGTACGATCAAGACGGACAGTCAGACGGACTACCACTTTATCACCAACCTTTAACTGAGTTTTACCAATAATCGGTTGCAACTGACGATTGTTATGAGCAATCGTTTCCACATATAATTTCTTATCTACATCCAGACCGCTCCCTTGGCGAACTACTTTATCAAGACTCTCTTCGAACTGTGCATATACTCCTCCCCAGGCAATACCCGGATCTCGTTTTTCAACAATAATCTCAGCGGCATCTACGGTCTTTCTGTCCGTAAAAGTCTTTTTGATATAACCTAACCCCGGAACAGTCGTCTTAGCAGGACTTATCGTTTCCAACACTTCATTGCCAAGAACAATACGGACATCTCCTTGATTATCCAGTAAATTAGTTCCATTGTAAAGCAGAGCATAAACAGCATCTGCAGTAGCCACCGGAGAATCCCATTGCTGGGTCTGTTTCTGCTTTAAAAGCCACATTTTCATTTCTTCAACAACCTGTGCATCCTCTCCCACTCGTTCAAAAGCTTCCATTACATCCACATGGGCAGGTACTTTCAGGTTATTCCAAGTATATGGACTGTCGGCTGTATCAAAAAACATTCCCTGGTCATCTGTCCGAGTGAGATATTCTTTAAGGGATGCCATAAACTCCTGAGCCTCTTTCACCTTGCCTACTTTCTGCAAGATAATGGCCGACCAAGCTTTTTCGGTTACAGACTGCTGAGACAATGACGGAGCTACTCTCGAAAGGAAATAGGTATATGCTTCTTTCATGGATGCCGGCACTTTTTCGTCAGAAATAGCAATTAGATAGAGATACTTTAATGCACTTCGTGAAATTCCTTGTGATTTACTGCCGTTTTTTTCGGCTTCACGAATAGAACGATATTCCTGTAAGGCCTCTTTATGAAGATAGTTGAAAGCCGACCGTTGCATATTCAAGGCTGCGCCTTCCAATGGTTTTCCTGTAAGCAGGGCTATACGTGCATTCTGCTCCACAATAAAATCGGTAACAAAAAGACTACCGTTCATTCCTTTATACCAACTCCACGAACCATCAGGTAATTGGAGTTCCTGTAGTTTCAGTAAGGCTGCTGCATTATTATTACGGATATTATTCAAATCGAATAGAGTGGCAATGCGTTCTTTTTGTTCGCTTTCCGAGGTAGCTTCCATCACCCAGGGAGATTCGGAAAGAAGGATATTCTTCACTTCCTGATTCTTTTGCAAATTACTCAGGAAAGTTTCTTTGGTGCCTCCCCCGAGTTTCCAACTGTCAAAAATAGCTCGAATACGTGGTTGGGCATTCATTATGTAAGAGGCCATTGTGTTGGCATACCAGGAAGTAGCCCATGAAATGGCATCATCATTTCTGGGTTGCGACAACGCTGGCAATGCTTGTACGGCATACCAAGCCGGATTGGCAGTAAATTCAACGGTTAAACGCCGGTTGGTTGCAGTCTTGCTATGATGATTGAAAAGGTCTGCTAAAGAGAAAGTACGCGTTTGTTCACCACGGACAGGCATAGGCAAGGTCTCTGTCAGATTCTCTTTATTGCTGAGAACCGGAAGCAGGTGTTGTTCACCATCGCTGAAATTGCCTCCTTCGGCTATCATCCGGCACCCCAGAACTTCATATTTATCAGTAACCGTAAACAGGAAATCCACCCCGACAGTCTGTCCGGGCCCGGCATTAAATTTCTTTTGCTGGGTAGATATCACCTGATCCGTCATAGGATTGAAAAGCACAAGTTTCACTGTACCCGACATGCTTTTACCTGTGAGATTGCTAACAGAAGCAGCGATGGAAGTATGGTCTCCCACCCGGACAAACCGCGGCAGATTTGGGGTAAGCATAAACTCTTTACTGGTAACAGCAGTAGCATTTATCTGACCCGTCATCATATTCTGTGTGTGGGCATAACCACGGAAATTCCAGGTCGTAAGGCTTTGCGGCATACGGAAAGAGAAGCTGACCTCACCCTGAGCATTAGTATGAAGTTGCGGATAGAAAAAAGCTGTTTCAGCAAAGTTGGTACGTAACTCTATATCTGCAGCCCCATTCACAGCCGGATGATCTGCCTGATTTACAGCCCCCGCATCTTGTGAAACAGAAATCAACTCGGATTCAAAAAGGACATCGTCTGCGGCCTCGCTTTTCATTTGTTGTTTCATAGCTCCCATTCCACGCATACGAGCATAGCGGGTAACCGGAGCGGCGTCATTGGTTATCGACAACACCTCGGCAACAGCATATCCGACAGGAGGTAATACAAAATGATCGTAACTGAACGAAGGTACTTTCAAACTACGCTGACGGAAACCAAAATAGAAATAGTTCGAATCTGCATAGTCCCTCCTCCAATGGGAAACAGGAACGGAAAGATGATAATATAGCTGCAGAGACTGGTCAGCTTTCCAGATTTTATCCAGTGAAGCATCGTACATGGTAGCCAACATCTCGGCCAAAACCGGTGATCCTTGTGGATTCCGGATCGTCAGCTTCCATTCCTCTTCCTGTCCGGGACGTAATTTATCACGGAATACATCCCAGCGTATATTCAAAGTATAATCGGGCAAACGCTTTGTCAGACTTACTTCCTGTTCGTAAACTATTCCTTTACGAACAAATGCAAAAGTAATGCCCAAACCATTTCCATAAGCCTCCCGATAAGGGTACTCAAAACGGACAAGCGAATCGGACAAATGAAGAAGTTTGCTCTCCAGATGCTTGTTACCACTGAATACATCCATAAGTACATAAGCATCCTTTTCGGAAGTTCCAAAGTAGAATAGTGCAGGATGTTCTGCATCAAACCGGGTATTTACCTCATAATACCATAAAGGCATGGACACCGGTGGACGTTTATCATTCAAAGCGAAAAGGATCACAACCTTTTCCGTTTCTGATTTACGTCCCTGGGCATCTGTCACAGAAGCTACAAGTTTATAAGCACCGGAAGGTAGTGTTTTCCAGTCGGACAATAACGTCTCTTCATTGGATCTGAACGAACCTGAAAGGATTGCCTGAGCAGAAACCTTCTGATCTTTCACAGCTTTGGATTCCTCATAACCTGAAATAGAGAACAATTGGTAACTGCCTTCGACGGCAACCGGTTTACGTTCCAGATTATTTACCTGAAAAGTAGCTTTTATGGAATCGTCTTTACAGATAAGTCCGTTTATATCGGCAAATAGCAGCAAGGAAGTCTTTCCGGCCCGCAGGCTGATTTCCGAAGTCTGCGTTTCGCCCGCAACATTCGTGACCGAGACCTGTACTTTATAGTCATAATAGGAAGAAGTGTCATCACCATCGTCAAGGTCGGAGCCTGAAGTATCGGGTTTCAGGTCAACAGGGAGCTCAAAATTTCCATCTGCCCCCAGACGCACGGTGTCAGAAGCCAATATGACGGGATTCACTCCCCACATCCGCCAGGAACAAAGGGAACGGGTTATGGTATAAGTAACCGGAATATCCTGTAAAGGCACACCGCTGAAAGTCTTGACATTCCCTTTCAATTCGACACGGTCCCCTAAACGATAACTTTCAGTCACCGGCTCAAATGTAATGTCAAATGTAGGACGTTTATAATCTTCCACCCTAATGGTACGGAAACCGTTTTGAGTATTCAGGCTGAAAATGCCGTTCAAACAAACGGATGGTAATACGAATTCAGCAGTAAAAGAACCGAAATCACCGGTACGCAGCTTCTTTGTACCCACTTCCTGCCCATTGGCATCTGTAAGTGTCAGTGTATATTCTCGCCCGGCAAGCACATGGGCAGAATCCGGGTATTGTTCATAGGCAATTCCTTTCACATAGACAGTCTGTCCCGGACGGTAAAGAGAACGATCGGTAAGCAAAGTTACGGCAGAAACCGGCTTTGTATCATCTGTAAAGTTATAATTCCCACCCCATAAATAGATTTGAGGCATAGCCGTATCGGCTCCTTTGGCAGCCGTCAGGTATCTGTACTCTCCTGATGAAGCAAACTGTGCTTTCCCCTCAGCATTAGTCGTAGCGGTCAGAAGCTGTTTGTTCTGTCGGTCGAAGACTGAAAGCAGAACCCCCTCTATAGGCTTCCCACTCATATCATCGAGTACAGCTACCTCACTTAGCTTGGAAGGCAAAGAGCGGGTCAGCACTTTGAAGCGGGTGGAAGATAGAAACTTCGCAGAATTAGAACGAACCTCAGCATCCGGAACAATACGGAGGGCATAGAGACCTGTTTCAGGAGCTTTCATATGAAATATAGAATCTTGCATTTTATAGTCACCAGACGGGAAAAGGACATAATGCACCGACGAAAGCAAGCGCCCATGTTTCTTTAAGAATATTTCATCAGGTACTTCCACTGCATTGGGGCGAACCGGCAAATCGATCGCATACAACTGAACTGCGAAACTCTTCAGATTCTTAAAACTGACTTTCAAGTCGAATTCCTCACCGGGATAAACCGCTGACGGGGTCTGCACTGTAAAATCCGGGCTCAGGATATCCTGCTTCAGCTCTCTCAAGGCATTAATACGGTGATAAGCCGGATAGCGGGAAATAGCCTCATCACACAATTGCAATCCGGAAGCAGGTACACCGGCATTCACCGCCTCCTGGGCCTTAAGTAAATAAACCTCGGCACAAATGTCACGTGACTGGTTCTCAGCAATCAGTTTATTCAATGCTGCCAGATAAGGATCTTGCGTCAGCCCGATTCTACCTTCGGGAGCATGATAAGGACGAAAACCGGGATCGGTGCGCCTTTTCCACTGCAGATAATCCAAGTTAGTAAGCAACAGAGCGTCCGGATTATCGGTCCGGCGATATGAATCCATCATGTGCCGATAAATCCCTTCGATACGTGCATTTATCAGAGAATCACTGCCCAACCCGGATAAACTCTCTAATGAAGCAATGGCACGGGAAGCTAAAAGATGATACATATCATGATGATAATAATCACTTGTTACCCCCAGCTCGACAAAAGGAATGTAACTTCGGGATGAAGTATCGAGCAGTAACAGGGAATCCTGAAACGTTACGGTTGTTTCTGACATCACTTTCGTTACAAACTGATTTTTACTCCACTCTCGGATATCATTTGAGGGAGTCACTTCCTCCAAATCTGTACGGCGGTTTAGTTTCCAACGATTTTGAGAAGCATAATCGGCATACATACTGCCGATAAGCGAATGCAGAACCGCACGGTCCAGTGGCTTATCTGTAGTTTTCACCCACTGCTCTAATCCGTTCAACGACACATAGAAACTATCCGGAGTGATTTCTTCCCTGAATCTCATCTGCCAGACATAGGCTTTCAGCATTTGAGGAGAGTTCTTCTCAATTTCAGCTTTCTTATAAATTTCACCGGTCAACCGGACGATAGTCTCGGGCAGGCTTTTCTGTTGGGCCTGCTCCACTTGCTTCCATAACTTATCGTATGATTGGGCATGTGTCCATGACATCATTCCCATAGAAAGTAACACGATAATACAAATTAGTCTAATCTTCATATCTTAAAAGTTTAAGTATCAATACATAATTAACAAAGTAACAAAATAAAGTTTAAAGATTTGTTCTTTTTCTTATAAAAAAAGAGAACAGATCGGGCATATTTCCATAACCAGCATGAGCAAAATTAAGGTCTTTTAACGCAAAACTGAAAACGACAAGACTTTTTCAGTTAACTTTGTAATCGCAACCATTAATCTAATCACAAACCAACACACAACATCTTATGAAAAACAGACATTACTTGAAGTATATGCTGGCGATTACCGCATTATTATTCAATGGAGAAGCAATCTACTCACAAACCCATCCGATAGAAAGTTATCTGAAAGCGGCAGGAGACCATGCAACCATTTATAATGGTGAAATAGAATTTACGTACAGTCTTGCTCAATACGAAAATCTCCCTTATTTTCAAAGTGACGAATTTACTTCCGGAGAGATCATCTTCAGAGGTAACCGGTATCCGGGTCTGGCCCTTCACCTGGATTTATACAAAGACCAACTTTCGGCTCTGAATCCCGGTAGCCGTCATAGCATTATTATTAATAACGAAGGAATCGAACAGGTAAAACTACACAATGCTACATTCATCTACTTCCGTCCAACGCCAAATACAAATCTGGACAAAGGATTTTACGAATTACTGCACAATGGAAAAGAATTGAGACTATTGGCACGCAAAAAATATTATATTGCTCATATCAGTGCGGAAAAAATAATAAAAACCGGCAAACACCAGACTGAATATTTCACGTACAAAGCAAAATATTATCTGGAGTACAACGGAGTATATTATTCCGTCAGTAACAAAAAGACGTTTGCCAGGATCTTTCCGGAACAGCGTAAACTGATAAACCGCTATGTACGAAAACAGAAGCTAAACTTCCGTCATGATACTGACGCCTCACTGACAGCCCTTACAAACTATTGTGAAGAATTGATAGCCCCCAAACAGACACGATGAAAAAGAATATATACCTATGGATGCTGCCCCTGTTATTCTGGTGGCCGCAACAAGCAGTGGCACAACAGCCGCTCTCACTTCCTGCCGACAGTATAACCATTGATACCCTACTGGAATCAATGGAGAAAAATACATCCTACAGAATTTATACTACCATTGACACCTCCTTCAAGGTATTGGTAAGAGGAAAGACTACGCCTTTACAGCAGTTGAAAGAAGCACTGGCACCGACACCCTATAAACTATCGGTATATGGGAACATTTTATTCGTGCTGAAAGAACAGGAGCTTATCACACTATTGCCTCCCACACTGACAGGCGAACCGGAAAAAGATGAAGGTTACTATGGGGATGTATATACTTATCTGAGAGACGAACCGGAAAAAGCATCTTCAGAAAACAAAGTATATAATGTAGGAGATGTACGGATCAAACAACGCCCCCGGAAAGCGACACTCAAAGGGCAAGTGACTAACTTTAAAACCGGTGAGCCCATGATCGGTATCAATCTGATTTTAAAGGACCCATGGATAGCGACAACAACAGACGCAAAGGGTAACTTTACCCTTGAGCTTCCTACCGGACATAAGCAATTGGACATAAAAGGATTGAATGTAAAAGATACGCGACGTCAAATCATGCTTTTCAGTGACGGAACACTCGATATAGAACTGGAAGAGAGTACACATATGCTGGACGAAGTAACCATTACTTCCGACAGGGCTTCGGCGATAGTCATGCGGTCTACATGCATTCCTGC
>ENA-ORME01000330-ORME01000330.1-human-gut-metagenome-genome-assembly--contig:-NODE-330-length-18761-cov-8.536673_pt1 | contig 18761 bp, 8 predicted proteins | sample MGYA00242097_ERZ508983 | MGnify/ENA primary metagenome ERZ508983 (study PRJEB26280, sample SAMEA2531408) | human gut metagenome | biome: human gut; feature: human-associated habitat; material: faeces...
CTTGGATTGGCTGGACCATCCGGTGCCGGAAGAACGGATGCGGCAACGCTTTATGGGAAAGATCAAACTACAGAAAAAAACAATATCTTATCGTCGCGGACTGATAGCCGCGGCCGTGTTGATCCCTTTCCTTTTTCTCAGTTTGTCGCTTTGGTTTCTGGCCGACAGAACCGGTGTATTCTCTGCTACGGAGTATGCTGAACTGAAGGTTCCTTGCGGTGAACAAATGCAGGTTGTTTTGCAGGATGGCACGGTCGTACAGTTGAACTCGGATACTCGTTTGCGATATCCCAAACAATTTGGGCTGTTCAATCGTAGTGTTGAGCTGTGGGGAGAAGGCTATTTTGTGGTAGCCAAAGAAAAGAACCGTCCGTTTATTGTCGATTTGAAGGGAGTCGAGGTGAAGGTGACCGGAACCAAATTTAATGTGAAGGCATATCCTGCAGAGCAGAATGTATGGGTGACACTGGAAGAGGGCGGAGTTCTGCTAAAGGATTCGAAGCATAAGGAGTATCCTCTTGTACCCGGTCAAAGTGCGGAATATAACAGAAAGTCCGGACGTTGCCAGATATCCGAACCGGAAGATATGAACCAGATCTCTTCCTGGCGTTCCAATAGCCTGAACTTTTATCTCACTCCGCTGAAAGAGATCATAAAAGTGATGGAACGGCAGTATGATGTTCATTTCATTGTGCGTGATTCTACTTTATTGAATAACAGGTTTACTTTGTCTACCAGCAAAGTGAACGTTGATGATGTATTGCGTGATTTGGAGGCGGTTTCATGGATACGTTTCTCACAAACAGAAGACGGGGTGTTCGAAGTCCTGAAGAAAGAATAGATGGATTGAATCATCATTCCTATATAGATAGATGCAGACCAGACAAAAGGGACTGCATCTATTTTTTTAGATGTACTCTGAAACAGAAGACTCATACTTTCTTTCGGGTGAGGTGTTAGCTTATGTATACTAAAAAGGCCTTTCGGAATATTTATTTTGAGTATGAACCAGATGTCTGTACATAAAGATATCACAATGATTATGTGTTTATATGAAGTATTTGTTTACTTTGTTGATGGCCTGTCTCCCGTTTTCCTTTACTCATGGGATTAAGAGCCATCCATCTTTTCTAAATTCGTCCGGACGATGGGTAGTTTGGTCCGAAAAACCTGCTGCATCCTGGCAGGATGCATTCGTTACCGGTAATGGAAGTCATGGAACAATGGTGATGGGACAGCCGGGAGAAGAAAGGATTATCTGTGTCCACGAAGAATTATTTATAAGGGGATGGGACCGCAATAAAGTGGCGGTTCCTTGCACCGCTTTTTTGCTCCCGCAAGTACGAAGTCTGATGGAATCAGGAAAAAGTGATGCCGCGGATGCGTTGATGACGAGCGAAGCTGATTGCCAGTTGGTTGCCATGGGAGCCCGCCAACGTTGGCCTTTGATTCCTCATCCAGCTTTCGACCTGTGTATCCGGCATACGGGTATACCTTTACAAACCGAAAAGCAGTATAGAAGGCAGCTCGACCTGGAGACTGGAGAAGTGCTCACTTCCTGGTACGAAAACGGGAAGGTGACGGAATCTGTGTTCTCGTCCAGGGAGCATAATGTGAATGTGGTCCGCTTGAAAGCCGATGAGGGTAATAAGATGAATCTGGTGCTGAGTCTGAAAGAGACTCCTGGGCGTGAAGGTATGCACTTTGATCATAACTTGGACAGTGCTTTCTCATCGGTGAAAGCAGAAGCCGTGTCGGGTTGGTTATCCTATCGTGCCGGCTATAAATATGATGTCGGTGGCTATGAAGGGTTAGCCCGTGTGACGGTTAAGGGAGGAAGTATGACGGCTGAAGGAGATTCTTTACGGATAACGGACGCTGAAGAGGTGTTGGTGCTCATTAGGATCACTCCTCTGAAGGAGGCCCGTTTATCCGTGCGTTCGTCCGTACAAAAAGAACTGTCGGGTTTGCCGCTTGATTATGGTAAGTTGCTGAAACCTCATAGCCGGATACATGGGGAAATGTTCCGCCGCATGCAGTTAGATCTGGGATGTTCGTCCGACTGGAAGACCGTTCCGACTGAGAAAATGCTTTCGACGATTCACGAATGTGGGGTTACTCCTTTGTTTTTAGAGCAGATCCACGCAATGGGCCGTTATCTATTGATTTCTTCGTCCGGCAAATATCCGCCTCCCTTACAAGGAATTTGGGGAGGAGGCTGGAAACCCGGATGGATTGGCGGATTTGTTTGGGATTCAAATATTAATTTAGCTATTTCGGCAGCATCTATGGGCAACTTGCATGAATGTGCGGAGTCTTATATTGGATATGTCGAAAATCTATTGCCGGGTTGGAGACTGAATGCGAAAAACTACTTGGGATGCCGGGGCTTTCTTGTAGCCCATTACAATGATCCGGAAAACGGATATCTGACCCATTTCGGAAGATCTTTCCCCTGGATGTTCTGGGCAGGTGGGGCCGGTTGGAATATACGGCCATTCTACGAGTATGCTATGCTGACCGGTAACGAGACCTTCCTAAAAGAACACGTATTCCCCCTCTATCGGGAGATGGCCGGTTTTTATGAAGATTATCTTATTATGGGCTGTGACAGCCTTTATCATATCTGTCCGAGTGTTTCACCGGAAAACGCACCTCCCGGAACTGATACCTGGCTGAGCAAAGATGCTACGATGGATGTTGCCATTGCCGGAGAAGTGTTTGATCTGCTTCTGGAGATGGGGCATAAGTTCCATGTGGATAAGAAAGAACTGGAACGGTGGAGTCATTACCTGCAACACTTGCCGGCTTATCGGATAAATAACGATGGAGCATTGGCCGAATGGATTGATCCCCGTTATCCGGATGTGTATAACCACAGACATCTTTCACACTTATATCCGGTGTTTCCCGGTTCCCGGTTGGGTAAGTCAAAAGGAGATTCCCGTCTTATTAAAGCAGCAGGTATAGCTTTGGACAAGCGTTTTGCCTTCGATACCGGTTCGGCTCATGGACTAATCCATGTGGCACTACAGGCTGTACGGTTGGGAGATATAGAGAAAGTGAAGACCAATCTGGACCGCTTTTGCCGCCGCCATTATTTATATGACGGACTGGTTACCTCGCATGATCCCGAGCATCAGGTTTACAATCTGGATGCGGTTTTGAGTTTTCCGCGTCTTTTGATGGAAATGCTGGTTTATACGGAAAAGGGGAAAATAGAACTACTGCCGGCTTGGCCCCATGAATATGCCGATGGCTGCATAAAAGGGATACAGGTGTATGGTGGACACACATTGGATATTACGTGGAAATCCGGACAGCTGGTGGAAGCCGTCCTGCATGCACGGCAAAACGAGTCCTATGAAGTAGTTTATGGGGATCGGAGAACACGATTACAACTACGTGAAGGCAAGACTTATCATTTCTCTGCACAATTTTTTGCAGAAAAATGAAAATGACACTCATACCTTCTTTGGGATGGTGTGTTAGCCTATATAGAAAGGCCTTTTTATAAATCATAAAAATAACTAATTTAATACTGTATGAAATGAAAACAAGAACCAGAACGAAAATGCTGTTGCTCTTAGGAGTTCTTTTATTTGGCTTCACTGTTTCGGCATGGTCACAAAAAGTTTCTTTAAATTTTAATAATGAGAGGGTAGAGAAGGTACTGTCTTCTATAAAAAGCCAGACAGGGTTAGGGCTGGTGTTCAGCGATCAATTGATCAACGTAAACCGTAAAGTATCCATTCAGTTGAAAGATGCCACTCTGGAGGATGCGTTGACAAAACTATTGGCAGGAACGAAAGTTACTTTTGAGGTCAGAAATAATAAGATTTATTTTATTGAAAAGAAAACGGACCAACAACCCGGTTCCCGGAAGAAGAAGGTATCCGGAGTGGTGAAGGACGCTATGGGGGAACCTGTCATCGGAGCCAATGTTGTTGAAAAAGGAGCAGGTACCAATGGGGTGATAACAAATCTGGATGGGGAGTTTACGCTGGAGGTTCCGGAGAATGCTTCTTTGACTGTCAGTTACATCGGCTATCTGCAACAAGATGTTTCAACAAAGGGGAAGGATGCGTTTAACATCATTCTGAAGGAGGATACCAAAACCCTGGAAGAGGTGGTAGTTGTGGGATACGGTGTTCAGAAGAAAGTGAATCTGACGGGAGCAGTTGCTGCAGTCGATTCCAAATCATTGCAAAACCGTCCGGTGACTAACGTATCGAATGCCATCCAAGGGTTATTGCCCGGTGTGACTGTTATTTCCGGAACCGGACAGCCGGGAAGTGACAATACAACCATTCGTGTGCGTGGTGTCGGGACTTTAAATAACTCTAATCCGATGTATGTTGTGGATGGTTTACCCGTATCCAGTATCAATGAGGTAGATCCCAGCGATATCGAGAATATCTCAGTACTGAAAGATGCTTCTTCAGCAGCTATTTACGGTTCACGTGCGGCAAATGGAGTTATCCTGATTACTACTAAAAAGGGAGGTGATAAAGCACCTACTCTACGTTATGACGGCTATGTGGGCTGGCAGAAACCTACAGCTCTTCCCGAATATCTTCATTCATGGGAATACGCAAAGCTGTACAATAAAGCCATGGTTAATGAAGGTAAGAAACCTATTTATACGGACGAAGAGATTGAAAAGTTCAGAAACGGTTCAGATCCTGACAACTATCCCGATACGGATTGGCAGGGGCTATTCTACAAAACCGGTTTGCAACACAGCCACCGTGCCGAGATTTCGGGAGGTACGGATAAGATGACTTATATGTTCTCTGCCGGTTATCTGGGACAGGACGGTATTATCGATATTGCTAAATACGATCGCTATTCGGTACGGGGTAATATGAATGCCAAGATGGGAAAGTTTACAGCAGGGATGAACCTTTCTTTCACGTATGGTGAGGCACAGGAACCTGTGAGTGGTTTTACCGGTGAGATGTCTAATATTTTTTCACAAATCAACCAGATCGCCCCTTTTATTCCTTATAAATATTCAAACGGATATTATGGATATGCCAATGACGGTAACCCGTTGGCTTTTATCGAGGAAGGCAACTTGCGTACCACCAAGCAACACATCACCAGAGCCATCGGAAATGTGAGCTATGAACCGGTCAAGGGATTGAAGATTCAGGAAATCGTGGGTTATGAATATAAATCGATCTCCGACGAGAAGTTTATTAAGGATATCCAGTATTATAACTGGAAAACAGGAGAGCCTACAAAATATCAGGGACCTAACAGTCAGACTGATGAACGTAAGAATGGGCTGAAACTGAATTTACAGACACTGGTCAGTTATAACAATACGTTTGGAAAACATACTGTAGGTGCACTGGCGGGATACGAACAGGAATATTACCGTGAGGACTGGACTAAGGGATACCGGAAAAATTTCTTGAACAATGATCTTTGGGAATTGAATGCCGGTTCACCTGATGGACAGACAGCCAATGGCTCAGCCAATGAATACGCATTGCGTTCATTCTTTGGGCGTCTGACTTACGACTATGACAATCGCTATTTGGTAGAGGCAAATATCCGTCGTGACGGAACTTCACGCATCTTTAAAGACTCCCGTTGGGGTGTGTTCCCCTCTTTCTCGGGGGCATGGCGAATCATCAATGAACCGTTTATGGAAGGACCCCGCAATGTACTGTCCGATCTGAAGCTGCGTGGAGGTTGGGGCGTTCTGGGCAATCAGGCTATTTCTTACTATTCTTATCAATCTGTACTTGATCAAGCCAATTATTCCTTCGGTGGAACAGTTGTACAGGGAGTGGCTCCGGTAGATGGTGCTAACCGTAACCTTGTTTGGGAGACCACAGAAACATTGAACTTCGGACTCGATATGGGATTCTTGGGCAATCAGTATACTTTGTCTATTGAAGGATACCGTAAACTGACTTATGACATTCTGATGAAATTGCCGGTGAGCACCTTGTACGGTCTGAATGCTCCTTACCAGAATGCAGGTAAAGTAAAAAATACCGGTTTTGAAATGACTGCAGGCTATAAACTGAATACTCATGGCTGGAACTTCCAGGTGTCGGCTAATGCTGCATATAACAAGAATGAAGTACTTGACCTGAAGAATGGCGGAGCACGTATCTGGAGCGGTAAGTATTTTAATCAGGAAGGTTATGCCATCAATTCTATCGGAGGATATATTGCGGAAGGACTTTTCAAAACAGAAGAAGAGGTTGCCAATAGCGCTACGATACCCGGTACCGAAACTGCACCCGGTGACATCAAATACCGCGATATCAATAATGATGGAAAAATTGACGGAGAGGATCGTGTTTATATCGGTAATACAATGCCTAAGTGGACTTTCGGGCTGAATCTGTTTGCTGAATGGAAAGGGTTTGATGCTACTTTCCTGTTCCAGGGAGCTGCTGATGTGCAAGGGTATCTTGCAGGCCCCGGTGTAGTGGGCGAAATGATCGGAGCTAAGGGAAAACCTTCTTATATGTATCGTGATTGTTGGGATGCTGAAACCAATCCGAATGGCAAGTTTCCGAGAGCATTCTCTTCTTATCGCCAGAACAACAGTATCTATAATCCCTCTTCTTTCTGGATTGTCAACTCTTCATATTTACGTTTGAAGAACTTCCAGTTGGGATATACACTGCCCAAAGAATGGTGTAATGTGATGGGGATTTCGAGAATCAGAGTTTATTATAGCGGGCAGAATCTGCTTACCTTTACCAAATTTGATAAAGGCTTCGATCCGGAATCACCCGAAGGAGGAAGCTCTTATCCTCAAGTCAAAACAAATACATTTGGTTTAAACATAACTTTCTGATAGATAATACGTATGAAAAAGATAATATATAGTTTGTTATTTGCCGCTTTGTTCTCGGCATGTAGTACCGATTTTCTGGATCGGAATCCTTTGGACAAACCCTCAAACGAAGCCTTTTGGAGAACTGAAAAAGATGCCATGGCCGCAGCTACAGGATGTTATAATGGTTGGTTTTCTATGGATGAAGTGATTTATGCCGACTGTGCGTCGGATAATGCTTATAATCCTTTTACTTGGGAAGGCTGGGCGGTACAGGCCGCAGGAACAGCGACCCCTACCGATCCGGGTTATAGCTATATGGGATATGGGAACATGGTTCGCTATAATAATTTCCTGGAGAATATCCACCGCCCCGAAATGAATGAAGATTTACGCAAACGCTTGACAGCCGAAGTACGTTTTCTGCGTGCGTGGGATTATTTTCAGAAAGTGACACATTATGGTGATGTCCCGTTGGTAACTTCCGTACTTGAAATTAAAAATGCCAATTTACCACGTACCGAGAAAGCGAAAGTGGTTGAGTTTATCTTGAATGAACTGAAAGAGATCGCTCCGCAACTTCCCGAATCTTACTCCGGAAGTGATGTCGGACGTATTACTCGTGGCGCAGTTTTGACACTGAAAGCCCGTCTGGAACTGTTCGAACACCAGTATGATGATTGTATGGTTACTTGTAGCGAAGTAATGGGATTGGGCTACGAACTGTTTCCCGATTATAAAGGTTTGTTTAAGATTGCGAATGAAAATAATTCGGAAGTTATTCTGGATATACAATATGTAGAAAGCTTGTATGGTAACTGGGTTTTAGGAGTATTGCCTCCGGCCAGTGTGGGTGGATGGTGTTCTATCAATCCTACTCAATCACTGGTAGATGCTTTTGAGTGTGAAGATGGAAAAACGATCGAAGAGTCTGAGGTATATGATCCGAAAGAACCTTACTTGCACAGAGACCCTCGTTTGGCTGTTACCGTATTAGCTCCGGGAAATCTATACGAAGGAAAACGTTACGACCCAATTGATGTGAAAGATCCGAATGGAGATTATTATGCTCCCTACGGACGTTCTAAAACAGGATATTTGGTTCGTAAATATGTGGACGATTTGTCTGATTATGCGGATATGTGGGATTGTGGCATGAATGCCATTGTCATGCGTTATGCAGAAGTGCTGTTGATGTATGCCGAATGTAAAATAGAGCTGAATCAGATTGATAATTCCGTTTACGATATTTTGGACGACATACGTACCCGTGCTAAAATGCCGGTTGTAGACAGAACCCGATATACCGGTCAGGAGAAGTTGCGCGAATTACTCAGAAGAGAAAGACGTGTGGAACTTGCTATGGAAGGACTTCGGTGGTTCGATATTTGCCGTTGGAAAATCGGTGAACAAGTGTTGAACGGTAAGGTATACGGTTGTTTACTTGGAACGGTCGATCCTGTAACCGGTGCCCTTTCATTGACAAATGAACGGATTTTTGTTGAGAACCGGAAATTTGATCCGGCAAAGCATTATCTGTGGCCTATTCCGCAGACAGTGATCGATGCCACTCCGGCAATTGTACAGAATCCCAATTATTGATTTGGATGGGGAACTTTGAATACTTATATACAAAGAGTGCAATATTATTGTTTGCACTCTTTGTTACTACAGATGTTTACTCGAATTGTGTTGAATCATGCCCGTCGGGTAGGGAAATTCATGTGTCTTCTTCGCGTGGTAATGATTCTTATGGAGGAGAGGAAGCCCGGCCTTTAAAGACCATACAGGCTGCTGCCAATATTGCGCGGCCGGGAGATGTCATTACTGTTCATGAGGGGGTCTATCGGGAATGGGTGAATCCCCCCGTTGGAGGGGAAACAGCGGATAAACCTATTATTTATCAGGCTGCCGGAGGAGAGTATGTGGAAATCAAAGGTTCGGAGAGAATTAAAAACTGGAAAAGGCTGAGTAATACTACCTGGAGTGTAGCAATCTCGAATAATATATTCGCTGCGTTCAATCCCTATGCTGATACTTTGAAAGGAGACTGGCTTGAAAAAGGTAAATGGGCACATACCGGAGAAGTTTATTTGAATGATCGGGCGCTTACGGAAGCTCCACGACTGGAAAATGTATTATTAAACAAGACAGATAGTGCCCTGTGGTTTTGTAAAGTTACTAAAGACACAACTTATTTGTGGGCTAATTTCGGTCAGAAAGACCCGAATGAAGAATTGACCGAAATAAATGTTCGGCAAGCTGTGTTCTATCCGGAAAAGCCATTCGTCAATTATATTGTTGTGCGCGGATTTCGCATGAGCCATGCCGCTACTCCATGGGCACCGCCGACTGCTGAACAGATAGGATTGGTGGGTACACATTGGAGTAAGGGGTGGATAATAGAAAATAATACGATAAGCCATTCCAAGTGTGTCGGCATTACACTGGGAAAATATGGAGATGAATGGGATAATAAATCCGAATCTGTTGAAGGCTATATACAAACTACCCAACGGGCACTTGAAAATGGTTGGGATGAAAAGCGGATTGGTAACCATTTGGTGAGGAATAACCATATTTCCTATTGTGGTCAAGCTGGAATAGCCGGAAGTCTTGGAGCTGTTTTTAGTAGAATAGAAACGAATGTCATACATGATATCGGGTTACAGGAAACTTTTTGGGGATACGAATTAGCCGGAATAAAATTGCATGCTGCAGTGGATGTAATGATAAGCGGGAATCATATCTATCGGACAGAAGGAGGAATTTGGCTTGATTGGATGGCACAGGGAACCCGGATAAAAGGTAATCTGTTACATGACAACCAGACACAAGATCTTTCTTTGGAAGTGAATCATGGTCCCATACTGATAGATCATAACTTGTTTTTATCTCCGGAACTGGCGCAGATTAGACTTTCGCAGGGAGTTGCGTTCGTCAATAACTTGATTGCCTGGGAGATTTGGCCTACTGATAGCGTTGATAAGCGTGAGACCCCTTATTTAGAGCCGCATGGTACATCTATTATCGGATTTCATGATTGTCCTTGCGGCAACGTGTCCTATTTCAACAATATTTTCATGCGGACAGATTTGACTCCTTATGATCAGTGTCGTTTGCCAGTGCAAATGAAGGATAACGTGTTTTGGTCAGGGGCTATACCATCCATTCATGAGACTATGTGTGCAGTAGATACCACTCAACATCTGGTTGGGATAAGGAAATGTGAGGATGGCTGGTACTTACAAATAGATGTTCCCGAAAGTTGGGAGAAAGAAAAAAAACGGGTTATTCCTACTGTTGGACAGTTGAGATATGCAATTATTTCAAATCAAGCTTTTGACAAAATGGGCGGACTACCTGTGTCGTTAAAGGAGGACTACTGGGGTAAAAGACGTAAGAGTAAGATAACTTATTGTCCGGGTCCTATTGAGTTTGAAGCGAAAGGATTACAAATGATTAAAGTTTTTTGTGAAGATGAAAAGATTGTATTATAGGATTATTTTTTCTTGTTTAGCTATTCTGTTTCCACTTTCTCTGCTTTATGCGGGGGAAGTGGAGACAAGAATTTCGCTGAACATGAATCTTGGTTGGGCCTTTCACCGCGGGGATATTGTAAATGGTGAATATCCTGATTTAGATGATTCCAGCTGGATAGCCGCTACCCTTCCTCATATTATGCAATTAGAGAAGAAACATTGTGGCGGGGATATTATCTATGATGGAATAGGTTGGTACAGACGCACTTTCAAGGTACCGTCACAATACAAAGATAAAAGGATCAGTATCTCGTTCGAAGGAGTGATGAACGCCTGTGAGGTATTTCTGAACGGGCAAAAAGTATATACTCACCGAGGCGGATATATTGGTTTTGTGGCAGATCTCACTTCCTATCTTAATTGGAATCAAGATAATTTGTTGGCTGTCAGAGTTTCAGCAGAGTATGATCCGCTTACACCTCCCGGTAAGCCACAGGGAGGAATGGATTTTTATTATTACAGTGGTATTTATCGGGATGTGGAAATGATTATTGCCGATCCGCTTCACATCACTCATGCATTAGAAGAGGATGAAGTTGCCGGTGGCGGAGTTTTCGTCACATATCCGATAGTTGAAAAAGAGAGAGCTGTTGCTCATGTAAAAACACATATCAAAAATGAAGGTCAATATCTCCGGAAGGCGCAGCTTCGTACCCGGATGATTGATAAAAACGGTAAAGTGGTAGCCTGCCAACAAGATTCTTTTCGTTTGTTGGCCGGTGAGGCTCTTCATATCGAGCAAGATTTAAAGATAGACAATCCTTTTCTGTGGCATCCATATACTCCCGATCTGTATCAATTAGAAAGTACGGTTATTGAAAATGATAAAGTGACAGATCATTGCGCTGAGGCAGTTGGTATACGTACGATTGCTTACACCCGTGACGGGGGATTTTTCATAAACGGTGAACCGCTTTATTTGCGTGGGGCAAATCGTCATCAGGCATTTGCCTATATTGGAGATGCCGCTTCCAACTCCATGCAAGAAAGAGATGTGATCGATTTGAAACGCGGGGGTTGTAATGCCGTCAGGGCAGCTCATTATCCACAAGATCCTGCTTTCTTGGCTGCTTGTGATAAATATGGGTTATTGGTTGTGGAATGTATTCCCGGTTGGCAGTATTTTAATAAAGATTCTGTATTTATTTCCCGTCTCTATGAAGTCGGGAAAAAGATGATTCGTCGGGATCGCAATCATCCTTCGGTAATTCTTTGGGAAACAGCTTTGAATGAGAGCCGTTATCCGGCGGAAGTGGCCCGGGAATTACATGCCATTGCACATACCGAATATCCCGGCGACCAAATGTATACTGCCGGTGACTACTTCGGACATACGGACCGGGTTGATTATTTTGATGTATTTTATAAACAGGTATCCCGTTTTCCGAAAGATGGGGATGTGATGAGTAATTATCCGGAAGACCAGATTGCGGTGAAACCACTGTTCTGTCGTGAGTGGGGTGACGGCATAGGAGAAAAACCTCGTGTGAGCCTAATGGAGAATGAAGAGGAACAATTGAAGCAGTGCCGGGGACGTTTTCAGCAGCTTAACGGACATGGATACTTTGACTGGTGCATGCTTGACGCAAATCCACGGATGGGGGGACATTTTTTGTGGAGTTATAATGATTATGCACGTGGAGCAGAGCAGGAAACTATGTTTTGTGGAATGGTCGATATGAATAGATATCCCAAATTCAGTTATTATATGATGCAGAGTATGCGTGATAAGGATATATCCCAACCCGGATTATATGACGGACCGATGGTATTTATCGCGTCACAGAATACAGCTCCGCGTTATGTCTCATCCGTGAAAGAGATTACCGTATTTTCCAATTGTGATGAAGTCCGGTTGTTTCGTAATCATCAACTGATAGGTAAACAGACGCGCATAGAGCGTACACCGTTTTATCATCCTATTGTGGAGAAAGGGGGAAGTCCCTGTTATGTCTTCGATGCCGGAACCTATGAAGCCGGTGAATTAGTTGCTGAAGGACTGGTAGACGGAAAGGTGGTTGCAACTCACAGTGTGCGTACTCCCGGACAACCCCGGCAGATTGAAATCTGGTTGAAAGAAGATGGAATACAACCCATAGCGGATGGTTCGGATATGATTCCTGTCTATTTTAAGATCTGTGATTCGTATGGAACTCCCGTTAATACTTCAGATGTCAGGATATATATATCCGTATCCGGCGAAGGGAGTCTGATAGGGGATGGTATAGAGCGTATCGGGGTTAATCCTCAGCAAGTAGAGGGTGGAATCGGATACGCACTGATACGGACTACTTGTCGTCCGGGTAAAATTCATGTTTCAGTTTCGGCTGATGGGCTTAAGGGAGATAGTCGGGAGATTACGACCCGAAGATATAACGGAGCGTATGTGCCTGAGGGACAACATGCTTCCTATACCGGAAATGAAGAGGAAGGAGCAGTTGTGAAGGCAACTGCTTGGGAAAATATAATTCGTACAAAAATTCCGTTGAAAATAGTGCGGGTTGAAGCCACTTCGGAACAGAAACGTTATACAGCCGCATGCATTACAGATGGAGACGATTTTTCGTGGTGGATTGCTGACAATGAAACTCAGCCTCAAGTAGTAACGCTTGAACTGGATAAATCCGAGAAAGTGTTTGCAAGCCGTATCCGGTTTCAGAAGGATAGTTCCACTTATACGCATAAAGTGGAAACCTCTATCGACGGAAAAAATTGGGAACTTCTGTATGAACGTGAGTGTACGGGATGGGATTTTAAGCCGGTGCAGATTGGTAAGGAACTAAAATATATGCGTATCACCATTGAGAAAAGTTCGGAAGGAGCAGCCGGATTGGCTGAAGTCACAATCTATAAGTAAATTGATAATTGGAATATAAAAAGAGACTACTACCATGAAAATTTTTTGTTTATATACTCTTTTAGGATGGTTTGCTTCGCTACAATGTTTGTGTGCTGAGAAAGAACCGGTAAAGGATGCGGATATACAAAAGGTGTACGTAATATTCAAGACCCATTTAGATGTAGGATTTACTGATTGGGGCTCTAAAGTGATTGACACCTATACCTATAATTTTATTCCGGCAGTTTTAAATCTGTCAGAAGAAATTATGAAAGATTCATTGTCACAGATTGATTATCCCTGGACTTGTGGGTCGTGGCTTATCTGGAATTATTTGGAAAGGGCTTCAAATGAAAATGGACAACGAATGAAGGAAGCTATTGACCGGGGAGACTTTACCTGGCACGCAATGCCTTTCACAATGCAGGTTGAATTGTGTGATAGTGCCATGCTGTCCGCAGCATTGAATATTTCGAAAAAACTGGATCTGCTTTTTGGCCGGAAAACGATTGCTGCAAAAATAACGGATGTACCCGGTGTCACGAGGGGGGCTATTTCTGTCTTAAAGCGGAATGGGATTCAGTTGTTGCATGTAGGGACAAATCCGGGTGCAGCTGTGGCACGATTTCCGGAGATATTTCGCTGGAAGAATGCTAAAGGCGATGCCATTAATGTAATCTATCAATCAGACTATGGCAAACCGGTGCATTTGCCCGGAACAAAAACTGCTGCGGTTTTTTGTTTCACTCATGACAATCATGGGCCACATTCCTTGAAAGAGATTAAGCGAATCTATGCCGGCTTAAAGCAAAAATATCCGTCAGCCCGGATCATACCGTCTTCGTTGAATGAAGTAGCTCTTGAATTGAGTAAAGTTGAGAACAGTCTGCCGGTCGTTACTCAAGAGTGGGGAGATACGTGGATATATGGTATTGGCAGTGATCCTATGAAAGTGGCTCAGTTCCGTCAGTTAATGCGTTTACGTAATCAATGGATACAGGATGGTAAGCTAAAGGTTAATAGTGAAATGGATACACAGTTTTGTATTCCTTTGCTGTTAATGGCTGAGCATACATGGGGAGTGGATGTAAAGTGGTATTTGAGGAATTTTGATAAATATCAGTTCGATCTTTACCCTTCCTTTCTGGACAGTGAAGAAGCCCGGTATTCCGAACGCTCCTGGAGTGAAAAGAGAGAATATATTTATCAGGCTATATCCAAACTCACTCCGGCCTTGCAATACGAAGCGATGCAAGCTCTCATGAAACTGGTTCCGGTGAAAAATCAAGATACTGATTTCCGTTCCTACCGTTCAAAAGCAAAGATAAATACCCCATTTTTTCGGTTTGCTTTCAATCAGGAGAATGGTACACTATGCTATCTGGAAGATAAACAAAAGGGCATTGTTTGGGTAGATGATACGCAGGGCTGGGGGGACTTTGCCTATCAACGTTATTCCGGAGCCGATTTTGCACATTTTATTGATAGGTATTGTCCAAAGAATCCGGAAGGATGGATGTTGGCGGATTATGGAAAGCCCGGGCTCGATAAACTGTCTGTTACCCATGGGATATGGAATTATAAGGCATCGGATATCCGGATAAAAAAGGAGGTCGGACAGACCACTGTCCGGATTCGCCAGCAATTGAATGAACCTGTTTATGGTGCACCGGAGTATGTTGAAATAATATATGTATTCCCGTATGACTCACCTGATATCAAGGTGGAGATCAATTGGTTTGATAAACCGAAGAATCGTGTTCCGGAAGCTGTTTGGTTTTCGTTCTTTCCAAAAGCCTGTGATTCGAAAGTTTATGTTGATAAGATGGGAGAGCGTGTCGATGTGGAAGATGTTGTTTATAACGGAGCGAGGCAGATACACGGAGTGACGGGAGACGTTCTCTTTTCCAGTGGAAAGGGAAAATTGAGTCTTGAGTCTTTGGATGCTCCTTTGGTGGCGTTTAATAATCGTGATTTATTGTCATTCGACAATAAGGTTGCAGACCCCGATGCCGGTATCCATTTCTGTTTATTGAATACTCTATGGGGGACGAATTATCCGCAATGGTTTGGAGATAATATGAAATATCGTTTTAAACTTAAATTTTATTGAAAATCAGATGAAACAACCGTCTAAGAATTGGTTATTATGTGTCCTATTGGGGATGATAGTGTGTTCCTCAGCAACGGCTCAGAAGTTGCCCGAGAAACAGTTTTTCCATCCCGACCGGGTGAGATACGACAAAGATTGCTTTACAATCGAAGGGAAAGATATTTTTATACTCAGTGCTGCATTCCACTATTTTCGTTGTCCGCAAGAGTTGTGGCGTGACCGTTTCAGGAAGATCAAAGAAGCAGGGTTTAATACAGTGGAAACTTATGTGCCCTGGAATTGGCACGAACGGAATATGCCTAAGAATGTAGATGATTATTCACAATTCGACTTTGATGATCTGAAAGCATGGCTGCGTATGGCACACGAGGAGTTCGGATTTTATACCATTGTCCGTCCTGGCCCTTTTATCTGTGCCGAATGGGCGGGAGGGGCATATCCCCGTTGGTTGGCTAAATATTGCCCGGACAGTTATGACACCAGTTTCTGGCTCCGGAGCAACCATCCCGAACATATGAAATGGTCTGAACACTGGTACAATGCTGTTTGCCGGGTATTTTGTGATGAACAGCTTACACATAAGAAACCCGGAGAGAAAGGAATCATTATGGTGCAGCTTGAAAATGAATATATCTATTTTGATATGGAATCTGAGAAGAAAGAAGAATTTCTGCGTGTACTGTCAGATGCTTGTATCCGGAATGGTATCGATGTTCCCCTTTTCACTTGCGTAACTCCCGAAGTTCGCGGCTCGCACGATCCGGTGATCAGTCAGTTATTCGATATGGATAATCAATATGTATGGTGGAATATGCATGAAGCCAAGTCACGTATTGAAAATCTGAAAGCAGAACAGCCTAATGCTCCTGCCTTTGTGTGTGAGTTGCAGGGAGGGTGGTTCTCTACGGTTGGCGGACGCTTGAGCGAAGATAGCTATCTGGACGGACGGCATGCCCGGGGAATGGCGTTGATGGCAATGGCAGGAGGTTCTACCGGGTTGAATTACTATATGTTTTTCGGTGGAACACATTTTGACGGCTGGGGAGCACGACGTATGACTACCACTTACGATTATGGAGCTCCGTTGAAAGAAACCGGAGGCGTTGGAGAGAAATATGCTGCAGTGAAAGGAATCGGTGAGGTGGTCGGTAAATTTGGAAGCCGGCTTGTCAGAAGCAAGTCTGTACCGTTTGAGATGAAAGAAAATGATAATCTGACGATGGGGGTACGCCGGGCTACGGACGGAACTTTATTTATTTTCTTACTGAACCGTGATAAAAAGCAAGAATTCCGTCAGATAGTCAGCTTGACTATAGAAGGAAAGCCGATGCGGATAGATTGTCGGTTGGGGGCGCTTGACAGTAAGTTACTGGTACTTTCTCCCGGAGGCACTTCGACCGAATGGTATCCCCGTGAACAGGTATTGCCGGCACGTCCGGTTGCACTTCCTGCCGCCATATCAGTAACGAAAGTATGGCGAAAAGACGAAGATTTTCGTGGTGACTGGAAGCCTTTGCGCAAAGGTGTATCGCTTCCCGAATTGGGTGTGAACGATTGCCGTTATTCTATGTATCGCAGCCGGGTGAACCTCACTCAAAAGGAAGTAGATCTTTACGGTTCGTTGGTGTTCGAGCTTTTCACTGGTGACCCGGTTTACGTACAAGTGAACGGAAAGTTTGCCGAGCGGGTGTCGAGAGACGAATTGGATAACACCTTTATCGTTTCAGGATTGTTGCATAAAGGAATGAACGAAGTGGTTGCTATCTACGAAAACCGGGGACATGCTCATGGTTACCGTCCGATGGAAGAGTTGAGCGGACTCCGGCAAGCCGGTTTCGGTCGTAAACAGACGGGAATTTTGCCGGTAGAGGAATGGGAAGTAAGAACCATTGATAAAGAGGAACCGCTGTCTGCCTTGCTTGCCGAAGAAACGGGCTGGGAAAGAATGCGGCTCGATCAACGGACCATTGACAATCTGGCCACTTTGCAGATAGCCGGACTTGAAAAGCCGGAATGGCCTGCTGCCTGGATTTTGCAGGAGAAGGCCGGAAGTGCAGTTTATCGTACACACCTTAGGTGGACACCGGAGATGATTCGGGAAGGAATGACTGTTCTGGAATTTGGCTGTATCGATGATGCCGGAACTTTGTGGGTGAATGGTAAGGAAGTGGGTACGCACGAAGAATGGGATAAGCCTTATGTAGTGAATGTTGCTCCATTCGTCAAACCTGGCGACAATGAGATAGCTATTGTGGTGAGTAACCAGAGTGGGGCAGGAGGCCTCCTTAAGGCTGTCCGCCTGAAACAGGAATTCGAAGTGATTAAAAAAATAAACTGGGAGGTCTCTGCCGATCTGGGAGGAATCTGTCAGGGCTGGAACAGAGAACCGGATAGTACGGAGGGCTGGTCGGTAGCAGAGCTTCCTGCAGATTATCCTTTAGTCCGTAAAGGAAGGATTACAGAAACTCTTGAAGCCGGTGTCGGACGGGATGCATTGCTTACCTGGTATCGTCTTGAGTTTGATATGCCCCGGAATGATCCTTCTGTCCGGATACCTTGGAAGTTGATAGTAAATGCTACGGGTACCGGTTATATGTGGCTGAACGGACATAACATCGGACGCCATTGGGAAGAGGGTCCGCAACGGGAGTTCTATCTTCCGGAGTGCTGGCTACGTCCCGGTGAAAAGAATGTGATAGTGTTGGGATTGCGCCAATCTGAAAATAAAGGTGCCCGTTTGTTTGGGGCAGAAGTGGCTCCTTATGTTGAAGATGCTGAATGTATCCAATAAAAAAAGTACAAAAATGAAAAGAGTTTTTTATATTATGATCGCATTGGTGCTGCCTTTTTGCAGTGTCGGTGCACAAACTTCGGTGTGGAACCCGGATAATGGAAACGGGACATTTACAAATCCTATAATGTGGGGAGACTGGCCTGACCCCGATGTCATTCGAGTAGGGGATGATTTTTATTTTGTTTCTACCAGTATGCACTATGTTCCCGGTTGCCCTATTGCTACCTCAAAGGATCTTGTAAACTGGGAGATGGCCGGATATGCGGTAGAGCGTTATGATGAGCATCCCTGCTATGATTTAAAAGGGGGTGACCGTTATCTTCGGGGATCGTGGGCGGCTACCATTCGTCATCACAATGGTAAGTTTTATGTGGGCTTCTGCACTCCTTCATGGGAGGGGGAAGGTCCCGGACACTTCTCAATCTGTATTGCCGATGATGTGAAAGGTCCTTGGGAGCGTACAATCTTTCCTGAATATCTGTACGATCCCGGATTACTGTTTGATGATGACGGAAAAGTTTATGTCGTCCACGGACAAGGTACGCTTTATGTCACGGAGCTGAATGCGGATGCCAAATCTGTGAAAGGAGAAAAAGTGAAAATCTGGGAAAAGAGGTTCAAGAACGCTCACGAGTTTGGAGGAGGATATGGTATGGAAGGTG
>ENA-ORME01000335-ORME01000335.1-human-gut-metagenome-genome-assembly--contig:-NODE-335-length-18601-cov-11.888601_pt1 | contig 18601 bp, 17 predicted proteins | sample MGYA00242097_ERZ508983 | MGnify/ENA primary metagenome ERZ508983 (study PRJEB26280, sample SAMEA2531408) | human gut metagenome | biome: human gut; feature: human-associated habitat; material: faeces...
AGTAGGGAAAGAATTAAACTTTTCTATGGAAGTTGACCCTGATACCGGCACTGCGTATCATGGTGATGCTGAATACCTATCATGGCAACAGTCCATAGATTCACAAAAGGAAGAGATTAGTAATGAACGCCACGAAATATTCTCTGGTGCATCATGTCCTGATTTGTCGTTTGACAATCTTATTGGCATAGGTGACCTATCAGGCGTCTCCCGTGAGTTTATGACCATTGATGCAAAAATTAAGGCTACGGAACAAATGGAAATCTTCGGACCGGTAGTACAACGATGTGTGGCTATTGTACAAGCAGGCATGGCGAATATATCACATATCAAAAATTCCAATGCTATAATGAATAATTATTTTGAGGTGTCTTTCGGCTCTATTCTCCCGAAGAATTTAGCAGAAGACTTACAGAATCTATCAACAGCCGGAGGTGGGAAACCAATCAATAGCCAGGAAACACTTACCGCACGTTCTCCTTATACTCAGAATGTAAAAGAGGAAATTGAGAAAATGAAACAGGAAGAACAAGCAGCTTCAGTCAATAACAATCCGCTAGGACCGATATATCAATGAAAGGACTAACATTCTACGACAAGCAGCATATACAAAAGATATTGGCTCAGCAAAGCGAAGTGGCCAATATCTTTAATCGATTTATTCTGTCTATTACCCCATTTCTCCAACAATGGGCAAATCGTAGTAGCGATAATGTATGGTTACGTAATCAAGTTGTCGAAAAATGTGTGGATCGGGAGTTGGATAAGTTACAGTCTCTTCTTCTCACAAATCTTACAGCCTTCAACATAGACGCATGGAAGCGCTCTGAAATGAAGAATGAGGATTTTATATCAGAATACATCAAAGGCATGGCTATTGATTCTGTAAGGAAGCAAGGAATGTTTGCTACAAACAAAGACGCACTCTCTCAACTTAGGAAAGGGTTTGATGCACGCGGCAATAATCTGTCTCCAATGGTGTGGAATCTTGCGGATCAGACAAAAACACAACTCGAGTATTATTTACAGACAGGTCTATCTGTTGGTAGAAGTTCTTCACGGATAAGTCAAGATCTTAGGCAAATCCTAAATGAGCCGGACAAACGATTTCGCCGGGTAAAGGATAAAGAAGGGAAACTTGTTATGTCCCAACCTATGAAGAACTATCACCCAGGACAAGGTATATATCGTAGTTCAAAGATGAACGCATTACGTCTTACAGCTACATCTACCAATATGTCTTATCGTACCGCTGACTATGAACGTTGGAGTAAACAGGATTTTATATTAGGCATCGAGATACACCGCTCTGCAAATAATCGCGGACCATGCAAGATATGTGATGCAATGGTAGGTAAATATCCGAAAACGTTCAAGTTTATAGGTTTTCATCCTTTCTGTATCTGTTTTGCTACTCCGATCACGATGGAACCGGACAACTTTGCTGATTTCCTGCTAAACGATACAGTTCCGCAAGAACAGGTTATAACAGATATTCCCAAAACAGCAAAGGATTTTGTTGACGAGAATAAAAATGGGGTGCAATCCGCTTTTTGGTATAAGGATAACTTTAGCAAAGAAGGAGATTTGCAAAGAGAGAGAACTCCCCAGCCTACTACACCCGAAGTCATAAAAGTATCAAGAACAAAGCGCATCAAGACCGATGCTGAGAAAAATGATATTCAAAAAAGATGGGACGACCGGTTTGTAAGAAACTTCAATCAGAGTAAGATTGAGCAAAAAATCGGCATAAAGAGAGGTGAAGATATGACCTTCGAAGAAGCAAATGAACTGAGAGGAAACATCGGTTATGGAGAAGGAAGAGAATTCAGTGTAAACTGTCAGTCATGCGTAGTTGCTAATGAATTGAGAAGACGTGGATATGATGTAACAGCACTACCTAACCTTAAAAAAGAAGGGAACATTCCTTATGAACTCTCTGGAAAAACTAACTGGGCCTGGATTGATCCGGAAACAATGCAGACACCTGAGAAGAAACAGGCAGGTGGACAATATGTATCAGGACTTGATATTAAAAGCAAGACTCTCACTCAATTGAATAAAGAATTGAACGAGTTAACCAAAGAAGCCGGCAGGTATCACATTGACTTTATGTGGAAAGACGGAAAAGGTGGACATATTATTACTGTTGATAGGTTAGAAAACGGTTCAATCCGTATTTATGATCCACAAATCGGTCGTTTGGGCGATTGGAAAGTTATATCCAAAGATATAAGTCTTAAGTATGGAGTAAATGTATTGCGTGTAGACAATCTATTGGTAAACACAGATATTATCGATAGAATAGTGAGAAAGTTATAAGAATGAACTTGTATAGTCTTTGGGCATAGGAGCCATTCCCATTATATCCGGCGATTGTGTATATGGTGCAAGATGTGCAGCATCATCTTTCACAAGAATAAATTGAGGATATCCAATGCAGCATTCCTTGTCTTCTTTCCGGGATGCTGTATATACCAAGTAGCCTTTCCACTCTCCATAATAGGAAACCTGATCGAATCCATTCTGTAGAGCGAGGATCTTAGCTTTCTCCTTATATTCTTTCTTCTTATCCATATTGCAAATATACTCATTGATTCTGGAATAAAATATAAGGGAAGGAAAAAGTTACTCCCCTTATATTTTAATAGAAAATCGTTATGACAATCATTGATGCTATTAAGAAGGGCTTGAAAGCCGCAGGTGTAAACGAAAAGTACGCCTCTAAGGTTCAGAAACTTTTCAAAATCGAAAAAGAAGAAGATATTGCTACTTATGTTGCCTTATTCAAAGACAATATTCTTCCTGATCTTGAAGATACATCCGCAGTAGAAAAAGCGAAAAAGGACGCTATCGCTGAATATGAGAAGAATAATGGTCTGAAGGACGGTAAGCCAATCAAACCAGTTAAAAAGACCAAGAAAACGACAGAATCAGAAGAGAATGAAGAAAATGAAGAAGAAGATCTCGAAGGTGTTCCCGCCTCTTTGATGAAACTATTCAAGGCTCAACAAAAACAAATATCAGAGTTAGCCAATAGCGTTACCACCTTAACTGGGAATATTACAACATCCAGCAAACAGGCTTCAGCTAAGGTTCTCTTTGATAACGCAAAATTACCAGAAAAGTGGTTCAAGCGTATCGACGTAAATTCTGAAATATCTGTCGAAGATCAGATTAAGGAATTGGCAGACGAGTATGCTGAAATTCGCCAGTCCGCTGTGACAGATGAAATCGAAAATGGTAACTACACCCCACAATCACAGGTAAAAGACCGTAGTGAAAAAGAGTGGCTGGATATCATGAATAAAGAAGAAGGAGCTGGTGAATCCAGTGGTGTCGCTAGTCTTGGTATTGAGTAATAACTAAATTTTATTGTATCATGTATTTAAAAAAAGAAAAAGAATTTCAGTACCATCCCGCCATCATTAAGATGTTGGAGGATGTTGTCGGCGGTGGCACTATTGCCCGTGCTGATTTGAGAAAGGTCCTGTTTGACGGACAGCCATTAGATGAGTTGCCACCTTACTGCATCGCAGGACGCGATGAAAACGGTGGTTGGCATATCATCAAGACAGCAAAAGTGCTGGAGGCTGTAGAAACAGCAGGAAAAATCATCAAGGTAGCTAAAAATCATCTGTTTGCAATTGGTGATTTCGTGACTGTCGGTGGAAAATTTGATGGAGCATCCGATAAAATTACCGCTATCGACAAGAGTAATGCTGCTTATGACTCTATTACGCTGGCGGCTGCCATTGGTGCGATGGCCAAAGATATGGTATTGGTCGCTGTAAAATCAAAAGCTGATGCAGGTTCTGCCGAGGCTACAGTAGAAACATCCGAGGTGGTGATTACGATGGCTAAAGTTGATCTGACTGTTGCTAATCAATCTTGCGGATTGATGGTAAGAGGTACTATTGAGGAACGAAATATGCCATTCCCTCTTGATGCTGATTTGAAGAAGCTTATGCCTCTCATTCGTTTTGTATAATCTATTAATTCATAAATCATTATGGAAAGAAGCTTAATCAAGCAAATTAACAAGAAAAACATGGCGGCACGTCTCAACTCCCGTCATGTGAAGCCGATGTATTACCCGAATTTCTTTGGTGTGAAGAGAGTTACTTCATTGAAGTGGGAAACATTGGTTGGTGAAAAAGGCGCTCCGGTTATTGCTGACGTTATTTCTTTCGATGCATCTGCACCGGAGAAAACGCGTGAAGTGATCGGCAAAATGTCTGGTGATATTCCTAAGACCGCTATTAAGCGCTCGATGACTGAAAGTGAATATCAAGAATACAAGCAGTTACAACGCGATGCCCAGGGCGATTCTGATCAATTGGAACTATTAAATCTTGGTTTCAAAGATACCGATTTTGTGCATAATGGTGTCCGTGGACGTATGGAATGGGCTAGTATGCAATACATGTCACGTGGCGGAACCAACTTGACATCCTCTAATAACAACGGCATCGTAACTACGGAATTTGTCGGCGTGGGTATGCCTGCTGCCAACAAAAAAGTATCCTCCGTAGATTGGGCTACCGCTTCTACTGCTGATGGTCTTCAAGATATTGAAAATGTACTGGCCGATGCAGCCAAGGAAGGTGTGTCTCTTCGCTATATTATTATGCTTACTACTGAGTTCTCTTTGCTGAAAAAGCAGAAAGCAACTATTGATAAGATTAAAGGCTGGATCAATCAAACGTCCAAGGTCGTTATCACAAAAAAAGTGATTAATGAATATCTTGCAGAACAAGAAAACCCATGTCAGATTATCACAATCAATCCGGCGCTCCGTATCGAAGATAAGAACCACAAACGTACTACTATCTGTCCGTGGGTTCGCAAACGTATTTGTTTCTTAGAGGATTTGCGTGTAGGTGATATCCAACACGGACCAATTGCAGCAGAAGATTCTGAGAGTCTGAGAAAGAAAGCATTGATGGTAAAGAAAGATTTTGTTCTGATTACCAAATGGTCAACCGAAGAACCATTTAAAGAATGGACCAAAGGAGAAGCAAACGCATGGCCGGTAGTTAATGATCCGGAAGCGATGTACATTCTGAAAGCTGACGGTAAAGCATGGGCAGCCGATGAAGCTACAGAAGGAACAGACAATATCCCCGCTAAATTCTTGGGTCAGGAAGTTGAGAAAGAAAACTTAGAAGCAGAAGACGAAGAGTAAACAGTTATGGCAACAATCAGAGAAACAATACTAGAATATCCATCTATTGAGGATATGGAAGGCTTCTTGGATAAGGTAGTCTTCATTAAGCGGGGTATCAACCCCGAAGCAGAATGTACTACTGAAAGCATGAAGCTGGTCGGTCTTTGTGTCGCTGATATGTATGTCATGATGGTAAATTCACCGGATTTCAGTGAAAACAAGCTTTCTATCACTCATCCCCGTTCTTTCTATATTCAGACTGCAAAGCAGCTGTATATAGAAAACGGGGAGCCGGAGAAGGCGGCTAAACTTGGCAAGCGAATCATTATCAAAGGAAGGGCAGGTAGCAGATGGTAAAACGATACCCACATACAGCGATAGTCACTATGTCTGCTAAAGGGCAGGTTGTTGACGGTGAATTGGTTCCGGGAATACCAGTTGAAATATCTGTCTCCGGACGTTATGACCCAGTAAGCGATGGAAGAATCGTTCTCAAGCGTAATTCGGCTGGTGATGAAGCGCAAGTACATGGCTATTTCTATACCAAAATGCAGCCACCGGCCGGTAGTAAGTTTTTGCGTTTGAAAGTCGAATCAAAGGGTATTGATGTACCTGTTATCTGTTGGGAACTTTATCAATCACATTCAATTATCAACGTATGAGAAACGGTATGACTCCCCTATTCACTTATGATGAATTGGAAAAATGGTTTGATCGCTTTCAAAGTAAAGCAGAAGATAAGATGCTTGTATTCCTGCAGGCAGGAGGTGAAAAGTTTATCGAAGTAGCCCGCCGGAGTGGTTCATATAAAGACCAAACTGGCAATCTTCGAAGCTCTATTGGATATATAATAGCCAAAGACGGCGAAGTGGTTACAGAAAACTTTAAGGAGGGTGACAAAGGGACTGATAAGACAACCGGTAAGTACAAAGGTCGCAGGCTTGCAGAAGAAGTCTCACTATCATATACTGGCGGTTATGTGTTGGTTGGTGTTGCAGGAATGGAGTATGCGGCAGCCGTGGAAGCTAAAGGGTATGAGGTTGTTTCAGGAGCTAATACGCAATGTGAGAAGTATCTAAGAGATACATTGAAGTCAATTTTTAGCAAGATTTGATTATGGATGAATTCGACGCTGTAGATATAGTTTATGATGCTGTGGCCGCTGCGGGCATCGATGTTATGATTTACAAGGATAAGTCGGAAGCCGGCTTTACTAATGAACACATCGTTATCAATCATCTGCAATTGAATGAGCTCGACTTCATCAATAAAGTGCCTGTTAATATCAACATCTTTGTTCCTTGGAGTGATGAAAATGGTATGTTAAAACGTCAACGAATGAAAGAATTAAAGCGTAAGGTTAGGAAATCGCTTGATTCAATCAATAGCAATGACGGTACATGTAAAGAAGTAACAGTCCTCTGGAGCGTTCCAATGCCGGACCTGAAAGAAGGCTTTGCTTGTACAAATATCAGATTAGAAATTTTAATAGATCAATAATTATGGCAGGAGAAGCTAGACCTATCGCTATGGGCGTAGGTGGAATTAAATTTGGAACAGTCGGTGACGGCGTTCCCGGTGCAGATCTCAAAGATTATCCCCTTCCGACCAAAGGAAGCGTTGCATTTAACTTTGCAGATCCAAAGGAAGTGAAGATTGAAGTAGAAGGTAGTGAAGAACCTTTTTATGTTGAACTGGTGAAAGATACGACAGATTATGTCGAGTTCTCCATCCCTACTCCATCAAATGAGGTTCTTAAAGAACTAGCAGGCGGTGAAGTGGATACAACAGGAGGAAAAAATATCTGGAAAAAGCCTCTTAGTACTCCTTCTATCTCTAAAACGTTCCAGTGTGAAACATTACCTAAAGACGGTAAGAAGGTCGTTTATACCATCGTAAATGGCAAGATCGCCTCAAAGATTTCACAGGCTCCCGGATCAGAGCAAGCAGAGTTGTTGCTTGTTCGTGTATATATGCAAGCTGCTGTTACTGCAGACGGTAAGAGACAGACTGCTTTCATGCGCGAAGTAGTTACTATTGCCGGAGGCGGAGAAGCCCCAGCGAATGCTGCGAATGTCGAAGGCGGAGAAGCTGCTCCAAGTGGTGCGAAAAAATAAATAACGGTTCTGTATAGCTCAGTTGGTTAGAGCGCTACATTGATTATGTAGAGACCGGCGGTTCGATTCCGCCTACAGGAACAAACTATTGAAGGATGGAGCTGAAAGTATTGAAGGTTAGTTGCAAATAACCGGAAGTATTGCCCGGAAGTACAACGGGCTAGGCTCCTTGATGAAATTATGAGTATAAAGAATTTATTTCAGCAAGAGTCTGAATCCGTTACGGATCAGGCTGTCAAAATTCCATTCGAATTTACTAACCGGGATTCTATTCCTAAAGGAAAGGACCCCGGCAATTGCATAGTTATAAAGCCTGTCACCGTTCGGACATGGTTTCGGATACGCCCTTTCCTTCTTGAAGTCGAGAAAGAAGATCTTGATAAGATGATTGTGAAGGACGGAGAACTCAATGCAGACTTTCCGGAACTGATGAATAAATACGGAGGATTGCTTTTTGACATCGTCTGCCTCGGGATTCACAATAAGCCTAGTGATCCTCCGGAATGGTTCAAGAACGCTCTCGCAGACAATACGACATGGGAGGATATACGGATCCTGTTTAATGCAATTATATATCGCATAGGGTATCACCCTTTTTGCACCTCTATCACGATGCTTCGGAACGTGAGCCCGCTACGAGAGACGGAGATAATAGCCGCTCAGAAGAATTTGCAAAGTTGGAAGGATGCAACCAAAGCAGATTCCTAGTGATTGTAAAAGAAGCTCTAGGATTAACGTTTAATCAGACGTTGGATAGTAGCTATGGATTGATAGAGACATTACTGCAGGAGTACTCATTTGTAATGAGAGAGCGTAATAAGATTACTGATGAAGACGGTAAAGTTGAAGGTAGAGATTATGAATGGGTAGAACTACCCTCTTTTGATGATCCTAGTAAGACGATCAGGATAAAGAAGTATAACGATATAGCCGGTAAGGTCAAGGGTTAAGGTAATTTGCTGTTGTGTTTATATATTAGGTTAACTGTTTTTTTTATTAAATTGGTTTAGAGTATTGTGGTCCCTTGTATCTGTGAAGATATAGGGGATTTTTTAATATCCCCTTTTTATCTCAGCATCTACGCTATCCATCATCTTTGTTATTTCGACATTATCCCTTTCCAAATTTTGGATAATACGGGATTGGTAAGTGATCATCCCTTCAATTCTTCCTTTTTTGAGTCCGAGGCTTAGGCCTCTTTGAAAAGCTTCCTGTAGTTCTTTCTTCCGGAGAACGCTATTCACTCCGTTTTTTCTTTCATTTTCCTTGGTCATGGCAACTTGTGTTAACTAGATATATGAGGATTGTACCGTAAGATACAACCCTCTGTTATTTTTAATCTGTTATTTCTACAATATATTGTAAAAGAGCATTATACACTGTAAGAGGAATTTGTTTTTTCCATTTATCTGCAACATCTTTGATATTCTGTTCTTTAGCTCTTTTATAGGATTGAAAAGCCTCTTCAATTGTTTTAAAATAGCCAAGTAGATGACGTTTTCCATTAATTGTAACTCTAGAAACAAAGCAATCATTAGCTTTATGATAGCTAACTCCAATAGGATAGATTCCTCTTGTATTATTACTCTTTATGAATAATTTATTTATTTCCTCAGGAACAAAACAGCATGTATCTGGTGAATAAATCTTATTTCCTTTTCGAAGGATATCTTTTTCTAATTGCCATCCATCAACATAATGTTCTTCAAACCACTCTGCAAATAATTGAAAATTATACCATTCAGAACTAACTTCACAACCACGATATGTTGGACGTCTTTCTAATGATTGTTTATCATAACACCTAACAAACATATTTACCCAATGTTGATATTGTATCGTTGGTTTTTTATTCATAGATGCTTCATGCCTTCCTATTCCAATAAACCCTAATCCATAAACTCTTGGGTATAATGGATCTTTTAATGTTCCTCTCCTGATATTTGTGGCATCAGTTGTGCTAATATATCCGGTTTGAATAAATTCTACATCAACATCATACTTGTTACCATATCTTATAATTTGGATTTCACCATTAAATTTCGTTTGAAAAGTATCTCCTACTTGTAATATACGTTTCACTCAGTACCTCCTTTCTTAATGTCATGGTCCAATTGTTCAGCAGTTAAACAGGATGCAAATGTTATAATATCGTTTATATTTTCATCAAAACGATCTTCAATGCCGTTTGACAGTTCAACGCCATTCTTTCTCATACGGGCGCAAATGTTACGATGCACAGATTTTGTTTCTTGAAGACTTTTCAGTAGACCAAATAATTCTTGGTCTATGATTCTTTCGGGAGAGATGGCTACGTTTTCTTGTGTAGCCAATTCCGGATTAGCCGGATTAAGATTTTCTTTTTTCATAATGTAATGATGTATTTGGCATTTAGGCAGAAAAACGGCTGCCATTTCCCGTGTCGCCAAACACATCATTACAGAACGCCAGAGCGAAAGTAATAGAATCGGGATAAGCAGCCGTATTTATTAATAAGTTTATTAATGGACATAAAAAAAGCCCATAACATATCATGAGCATTGACCGCGCTCTGCGGCATTAACTAATAATGATGTATTTGGCGAGACAAAGATGGATGTTTTTTTTTAGATATCCAAATAAAATCTTCTGAATTTATATTTTATCTAAAAAAGATGGGAATACGAAATAAGGAAGGTGCTCTCTACTTTAGTACCGGTATAGATAATTCAGGGTTATATTCAGGACGTCGAGAGGCAATGGGAATCATCAAAGCTATGGCCAGTGAGATCACTTCTTTTGATGTATTCGGTGGGATTGGTATAAGTGCGGGCATTGCATTTGCCCAGGCCGCCAAAGGTGCATACGACTTTGAAAAGCAGTTCCAGCAAAGTATGAAAGAAGTTGCTACTCTTTCAAGTGGGATAAAGGGGAGCTTAACGGATTATATGAATCAAGTCGTAGAACTGACCCGAGAGGTGCCAGTACTTGCGAATGATGCGGCTAAAGCATTGTATCAGATTGTATCTGCCGGCCATGATGGTGCGGATGGTATGAAGGTTCTAGAAGTATCGGCTAAAGCTGCTATCGGTGGAGTTACCGATACGGCTACGGCAGCAGACGGTATCACTACCCTATTGAATGCCTATAAGCTTGATGTTTCAGAAGCAGAAAAAATATCAGACCAATTATTTACAACTGTCAAGCTTGGTAAGACATCGTTTGGTGAATTAGGTAAGAGTATCGCGCAAGTTGCCCCCATTGCTGCCAGCTATGGGGTAGAAACAGATCAAGTATTGGCTGCTGTAGCTACACTTACCAAACAAGGTACTCCAACGGCGCAAGCAATGACTCAAATACGTGCTTCCATTATTGCAGTATCCAAGGTGCTCGGTGATGGCGCATTTGATAACAGGACCTATCAAGAGGCGCTAGCAGAAGTTGCTAGACAGGCAGGAGGCTCGGAAGCAGAACTTCGTAGATTAGTGCCGGAAGTTGAAGCTGTTAATGCAGTTCTCGGGTTAACCGGTATAAATGTCAAAGAGGCTGCCGGACATCTGGAAGAAATGCAAAATGCCACAGGTGCTGCCGAAGCAGCTTTTAAAGAAATGGCTTCTTCTGCTGATAATCAAATGAAGCTACTGGGGAATAACATAACGGCCGCCCTTCGCCCGTTAGGACAGGAAATCTTAAAAGAAATATCTGCCGCAGCACAATCTATGAACGAAGCCTTTAAAGATGGCAGTGTTCAAGAGGCATTGAAAGATATAGGCGCCTTAATAGTTGTCGTCACGACTGCCCTTGCAGGATACCAAGGAGGTATTCTTGCTGTAAGTACTGCTAAACAAGTATATGCAACAGTTACGGCTATTGTTAATAAACAGCGTGCTATTGAAGCGGCCAACCTTGTATTAACCAAAGGTATGTATGCCATTGAAGCTACCATGATTGCCAAGAACACATCTGCCCGTATTCTTTTAACCAAAGCTTTAAAGGCTCAAACAATCGCTCAACTGAATAATGTTGCTACAATGTTGACTAATCCATATATTGCAGTTGCGGTAGCATTCGCAGGGCTTGGATATGCTGTTTACAAGTGTGCCACGGCTACGACCGCTGCCGAAAAAGCTCAAAAGCGATTCAATGCTACCATAAAGGAAAGTAAACAGAGGGCAGAAGATTATAGGAATCAAATTCAAGATCTTGTGTCCGTTGCCAAAAACGATGCAGCTGCCACTTTTGAAAGGCATAAAGCCTTGCTTCAATTACAGCGCTTAATGAAATCCGTTTTTAAGGATATGGATTTGAAGAAGCTGAAAGATATGGATGATTTGGAACTAACTAACAAAATAGCAGAAGCAGAAGCAAGAAGAAATGTTATTATAGCTAAAACACAACTTGTTCTAAAACAAAAGGCGTTGTCACAATCAGAAAAAACGTATGATAACTTGAAAGATACCCCCGGAGTGTCCTTAAGCTCACTGAACGACTCAAAAAAGGATATGGATACGGCCAAAAATGAAGTAAAAATGTGGCAGGATGAAGTTAACAAAGCTGTTGATATTCATTCAAAATCCAATAAAGCGCTAGTGCAAACTCAAAAAGAAGCTCATGAAAAAGCTACTACGCAAAATAAGGCTTTTTGGACGAAGCAGAAAGACGATGCTACAAAAGCACTAGATTCAATCGCTTCGGCACAAAAGAAATTGATGGATGCCGGAAATTTCAAGGGTATAGACTCCGCTGTGGTAAAGTCCTATAAAGAAAATGCCAAGAAATTGAAAGAAGCTGAGAAAGAATTAAAAGTCTATGACTCATCTTCCAAACAGGACGATAAAACGCAAAAGTTACGTGAGGAGCAGGAAAAATACAAGCTCCTGCTCGATAAGCAAACACGCGAACAGGAACGAATCAAGATCGATTCAGCAAATGAACTCGAACAGATTGAAATAAACAAACTCAAAGAAAGTAGTGAAAAGGTCCTTAAACAAAGAGAGCTTAATCACAAACTAGAATTGCAGGCTATTGAGCGTGAAGCAGAAGATAAGAAATTACAAGAAATTGAAAAAGCTCGCTCTGCTTTTGAAGCTAATCCGGAAAACAAGAAGAAGACTTTTAATACAAGTGCTTTCATCAATTCTGAGTCAACGAAGAAACTGTTTGCCATGTTCGACAACGTTGCAAAGGAAGCCGCTGCGACTTCTGATACAAAGTACAATCGTGGAGATGATCTATCTGATTTGTTGAATCAGTATCAGGACTATACAGATCAACGGCTTGCGATTGAACGAAAGTTCAACGAAGATATTGCTACTCTTCAAGAACAGCGCAAACAGGCAGAAAAGGACGGAAATACAGAACAGGTAGAACAGATTGATCGTTCCATCACCCAAGCTACAAAAGATAAGGGTATGGAACTTATGAATATGGACTATAATAAGCTGAAAGAATCTCCGGAATACGTTCGTGCCTTTGAGAATTTGAAAGAAACATCTTCTGAAACTCTTAATTCTCTTCTTTCTCAACTAGAGAATGCAAAAGGGACAGCAGCTAAGGTATTATCTCCGGACCAACTTCGTGAATATACCAGCACTATTCAATCAATCATGGATGAACTGGATTCACGTAATCCGTTTCAATCATTATCTGACAAGAAGAAGGAACTGGCAGAAGCGGAGGAAGAACTAGCTAAAGCGCAAATTGAGTTAGAGAATGCCCGGACCCAGGCGGAAGCAGTGAAAGGCGGTGCTATGATTGAGAACGGTGTCAAGTCTTCTAAGTATAATCTCAAGACCGGAAAGATCGATTCAACTAAAGCTTATCTAACCGAGGCGCAGGCGTTGGATAAGGTGAAGGAGAAAACGGATAACTACAATGAAGCAAAAGACAAAACGACGAAAGCCAGTGCAAAGGTACAAGCTGCTGAAAGGAAAGTGGCAAGCGTTATCGGAGAACTCGGTGACGCTTTAAAAGATCTAGGTTCAGCTATCGGCGGACAAGCCGGTGAAATTATAAGTATCATTGGCAATATCGGCACCTTCGCCATGACAGCGATGAATGGCGTAGAAACGGCATCAACAACGGCATCAACTGCAATCAAAGCGGTTGAAAAAGCATCTGTCATTCTCGCCATCATCGGTGCAGCTATGCAGATAGCAATGAAAATCTTCGACCTGTTCGGCAAAGACGACACAACAGAAAAGTATGAGAAAGCCAAAGAAGCTTATGAATCTTATATCAACATTCTTGATAGAGTGATAGAAAAGCAACTGGAATTGGCTGCAACTCTTACAGGAGATAATGCGAATGCTGCTTATGACAAGGCCCTTGAAATGATAAGGCTACAGAATGAGAATGCACGTATTTTAGGTAAACAATACTTGAACTCTGGTGCATCCGGCAAGTCACATTCAAAGGGATATACTGAAGTGGAAGATATGTCCATGGAGGGGTGGAAGCAAGCAGCAGATACGCTAGGTATGAGCGTCGATGAATTTAAAGACAAAATGGGCGGACGCATGGCCGGTCTGTTTGATTTGACAGATGAACAACTTGCAAAACTTCAAGAAAATGCTGGGATCTTCTGGTCACAACTTGACTCTGACACTCAAAAATTCGCGGATCAGATAGTGGATGGTGTTACCCAGGTTGCAGAGGTTGTCGAGCAGAAGATCACCGATGCTACTCTCATTGATATAGACGGACTTCGTTCAGACTTTCAGGATCTGCTTACAGATATGGATGCCGATAGTGCTGATTTCGCAGATAATTTCGAGGAATACATGAAAAATGCTATTCTTAATTCCATGCTAAAAGAATCGTATATGGGTAGGCTAACAGAATGGAGAAAGAAGTTCTATACGGCAATGGATAATGGGGTAACTGAAAAAGAATATAACGATTTGAAGGAGGAAGGACAACAGATATCCAATGACATGAAAGCTGAACGCGATAAGATGGCTGATATGTTTGGATGGACAGGAGATGAATCGTCGTCTCAATCTTCCTCACAAAAAGGATTTGAAACAATGTCACAAGATACTGGTAAAGAATTGAATGGGCGTTTTACTGCATTTCAACTTTCCAATGAAGAAATAAAGAATCAGACGATTATACAAACTGGAGTACAACAGACAATGCTACAGAAATTGGAATTTTTATATAATTTCAATTATTCCTCTGCTACAGAAATGCGTGATATGGTAGCAGATGTTCTCAACTATCTCGATGCTATAAAGAAAGATACATCTCATTTATATTTTATACGAGAAAGCCTAGATAAAATTGAATATAATACAAAGGGATTATCAACAAGATGAAAGGACAAGCTTATATAAATGAAAAAGATATGTTTACCACTTGGGGAGCTACACTTGCCAAGGGGGCCTATGAAGCATTACTGAAACCTGCGCCTAATAAAGAGTTAATTCAGAATAAAAGCCGCCTAAGTCCTGGTAAAATAGTCATTACTAATAAGGATATATGCAAGACTGATGAACGGGACGTAACCTTATCTATTTGGATCCACGGGGAGTCTCAAAAAGATTATCTGACTAAGTATAAATCTTTTTTAGATGAAATAACATCAGGGGAGATCTTACTTAAAATTCCAATCCTAGATATGACATTTAAACTTACATATTCGAACTGCTCTAGTTATGGAGATTATGGACTCACAAAAGGTAAATTGACTTTAAAATTGAACGAACCTAATCCCCAAAACAGAGAAGTAACAGTATGATTAATATCAAAGACATATTCGGAAACATACGCTATTCTACTCCAATTAATGAAGGTAGTAAGCGCAAATATCTCTTGATGAAGGAGGATTATATCACATTGAAGTTTTCATTGGATGATCCTGTACACTTCAAGTTAGGAGATGGTATAGATAACGAGTTAGGCGTCTTTGAACTTGTGGACTTGTATAAGCCTGCTTATAACACATCAACAGGTGGCTATGACTACGAACTCCGTCTTGATGCTTACTATTGGAAGTGGAAAAATAAGAAGTTCTTCTATACTCCGGAGAGTACCGGTCGCGAGGCGAGCTGGAACCTGACAGCCACTCTTGACGTTCATCTTAAAGTCTTCCTTGATAACCTGAAATCACTCGGATACAAATATAGAGAAGAGGATTTTAAATATGAGATTGACACTACGGTTGAAAACACTTCCAAGCTCGTTTCGTATGATAGCGTAAACCTGATTGATGCCCTTACCCAAATGGCGGAGACATGGGAATGCGAGTGGTGGATAACGGATAAGACAATTCATTTCGGGCGCTGTGAATACAGCTCTCCCGTAGATTTCAAGGCCGGTGATTTGACAGATACTGAGAATGTGAACGTCAACAGTATGACACGCAGTGACAGCCAGACAACCTATGCTACTCGTGTTTATGCTTTTGGTTCTACTCGTAACATTCCTTCTACTTACCGTAAGAATCTTATTTTTGATGTCAAGCAGGTCAATGGCAGGGAAATATCTGATACAGCAAGGCCTCTTGATATAAAGTACTTTCCTGGCCGAGTGGTTCATAAGGAGGAATATCCAGTAAATGAGGGCATAGGTAGTGGTGCTTTTACCGCGTCATATACAGAATGGACGCATGACACTGATATTGTAGCTTCGTTGCCTTCAGGGGATTATAAGGTTTCCTCAGGAGATGGCATATCAATTAATGTATCTACGGTTATTCCTTCAATCGGAGCGGGGCGTTCTTTTCTTCCCGTCGGTGATTATGTATTGAAGGCCTCTTATATCTATAAAGTATCCGGCTCAACTAAAGAAGTTTCTATAGGTAACCAAACGGTAACCTTAGATCAGGATCAGCAATACGAAGTATCTGTAGCGTTTGCTGTATCCTCTTCTTTACAGATTGAAGGAAATGCCACAGATCTAAAGATTAGAATATATGTACGTGTTCCATCTCGTGAGTCCTCTATTCTGAACGATTCCTTCTCGGCTTATGTTTCATACGATATAACTCTGTTCAAAGGATCATCTGCAGATGCTACAGTAACCTTCCTTTCCGGACTAAATTCGGGTAATACATTCTCTTGTGTATATAATCCGGACCATTTAACAGGAGATTCGGCTAATGTTATACAATTGCCGAGTGGAGTTACGGCTTCTTTTGGTGACAGATATACGATTGACAACATCATCAAGGGAAAGGTACCTGACAGCTACTTCAGCAAAGACGACAAGGAGCTCACCTTAAATGGTGTGGTCCAGAAACGTCTTATGCTCCCGGAGGAAGTCCCTTATGTGGATGCCTACCGTTACAGCCCGACCGGTGAACGTATCAACATCGGAGATGAAAACTACGACGATCCTGATAACGTGGAAATGCCGGAAGAGGAAGCCATCGAAGAGATTGTCATATTCGAGGATGAATATCCTAAGTATATTGGTAGTACTGTGGTAGTTCCTGCTCCTACTTGGGAAGATGAAAAGGTTGATGATAAGCCAACCGGCAATAAATATCCTATCTATACCTTCAAAGATACAGGACTGAAGAACTTTACAGAAGATTTCAGACTGAATGGTGAAGAACTTCACATGATATTCCAAACTGGTAAGCTTGCCGGTATGGACTTTGCTATCAATATTGTAGAAAGCGATAATACCGGAACAACCTTTGAAATATTACATAATGAAGACTACGGACGCGCACTTCCCGACGATGCACTATTCCCGCAAGCCGCTCATACGGAAGATGGAAAGGATGTTCCTGCAGATACATATGTACTCTACGGATTCGATACCGCATTCATCTCCGAACAGATGCTGCCGGACGCAGGGCAAGAACTATTAAAGAAGACAAAGGAACACGTAAAGAAGTCCATGATTGACCCGTCCACCTACGATTGTGAGATGAAAGCTGATTTTATCTATAATAATGGCAATATCCGTACATATGAAGCGGGTGATAAAATAAACCTTATAAACAGGGCTTATTTCCCCAACGGTCGTCAATCCCGTATCATCGGTTTCGAGTGGCCGCTGGATATTCCATACGATCATCCTATATATACAATTGGTGAAACGGCTGCCTATTCGCGTATCGGTGAGATAGAAAGCAGGCTTGATAATCTTACTTACAAAGGACATACTTATTCCGGAAGTGCTGTCGGTGGGGGTGGAACCGGCATCTATGTCATAGGAGTTAACGATAAGACCTTGCCATCCGATAGGAGTGTATTTTCTGCAAAGAGATCAATGCAGGAACATATCAGTAAAAAGAAAGATGACACGGCCTCCGGCCTGATCACCTTCCTGCAAGGTCTCGTGTCCGAAACGGTGTCCATATTCCGGAAAGGGGTCAGATTCGGTGATTTCGTCACCGGCATGATCGGCGGTTCTGGCGGTGCTGTCACAGTTGAGGAGAAGACGGGCAAAACAATAATGGAGATTGATAAGGCCATCTTCCGTGAAGAACTTGTTGTCCCTAAGATCACCTTCAACTGCATTGACGTCATCTCCGGCGATAAGGCCAATACCTTCGCATTCGGAACAATCAGGTCCGTAGACACAGCAAACCGGATCATTGAACTTGACCTGCTTGAAGGGCAGACGGGCACCCCGAAAGTGAACGATATCTGTCGCGGCGTTTTTCATAAACTTGAAAGTGGAAACAAGACATCTGACAGCGCAGACGCAAACGGATTCCTAAACTACTCAGGATTCGCTACGACCTATTTCACACCTTCCGAAATTCTGTTGAACGAACCGGGAGCGATGAAGTTTAAATATACCCTGCAGCCTGGAACAACCGTCCACCCTTCATCCGGCATGAACTTCTACGCTTACGGTAACTTCACCGATGAGACCCGTCAGGCAATGACTTACGAGACCCGTTATTACACCCGCCGTCTTAAAAATGTCGATACCTGGGTAATTGACCCGACAAGGAACATCTCGATGCAGGACGGTCTTCTGGAAGGTCTGACGATCGGTGGTTTCGTGATGCACGGGCACGGCACCTTTCAGGAGAATACTTATCTGACCGGTCCCAACATACAGTTTACTCCATCTCAGATAGAGGAATTACAAGGGAAGTCGGCATACAACGTTTCTCTGTCTTCCTACGAGCGCGTAGTAAAGCTTGACAGTGCAGGCAATTTGACTTCTCTATATGAAGAGCTGAACGTCATCTCCGGTAATCAGAATATAGTTTCCGGTGATGAGAACGTCGTTACCTCCGTGTATAACCTTTCCACCCGTATCCAGGCATTCAAGGGTGAAACGGAACTGTTGTTTTCAGAATCAGTGGACAAGGACAGATATGTCGTTGTCGTATCCGCCACCGGCTGTCGCGCTTCCGTGG
>ENA-ORME01000337-ORME01000337.1-human-gut-metagenome-genome-assembly--contig:-NODE-337-length-18479-cov-14.089937_pt1 | contig 18479 bp, 26 predicted proteins | sample MGYA00242097_ERZ508983 | MGnify/ENA primary metagenome ERZ508983 (study PRJEB26280, sample SAMEA2531408) | human gut metagenome | biome: human gut; feature: human-associated habitat; material: faeces...
GGCGTAGCCGGAGCCGCTGCGGGCAACGTAGCCGGACGCTTATTAGGTAAATAATAAAAAACACTCAAAAAAATTATGGAGTTCAAAAGTTTAAAGAATATAGAAACATCATTCAAACAGATACGCCTGTTCGGTATTGTGTTTCTGGTGTTGTGCACTGCCATTACGGGTTATTCCGTATGGTCGTCGTACAGCTTCGCCGAAGCGCAACGCCAGCGTATCTACGTGTTGGACGGGGGCAAGTCCTTAATGCTTGCCCTCTCGCAAGACCTTTCGCAGAACCGCCCCGTTGAAGCACGGGAACACGTCAAGCGGTTTCACGAATTGTTCTTCACACTCTCACCTGACAAAAAAGCCATTGAAAGCAATGTAAACAGGGCGTTATTCCTTGTCGATAAAAGTGCTTTCAAATATTATCAGGACATGGCGGAAAAAGGGTACTACAATCGCATCGTGTCGGGTAATATCAACCAGATCGTACAGGTGGATAGTATCGCCTGCAACTTCGATGTGTACCCCTACACGGCGGTAACATACGCCCGGCAGATGATCCTCCGCCAGTCGAACATGACCGAACGAAGTTTGATAACCCGCTGCAACCTGATTAACTCGGTGCGCTCGGATAATAACCCTCACGGTTTCATTATGGAGAAATTCGAGATCGTGGAAAACCGGGACATCCGGGTAACGGAAAGGTAGGTGGTTATGATACGGAAAATGATTCAACATGTAAACGAGTGGTTGGAGGACATTCTGCGGGGCTTGCTCGGCAGAATGACCCCAGACCGCCGGGTAATACTGATAGTAACCATGCTTATTGTATTCAGTGGACTATCTATCTACATGACCGTTTCCTCTATTTACAATTTAGGTAAAGACAAGGGCGAACAAATGCAGATAGAACAGATAGAAGCCCTGAAACTGCAACAGCAGCAAAGGGATAGTATTAACAATCTAAATAATCATTACGAATATGAGCGATCAAGTGAATAATAGTGAGGTGCAGCAGCCGGAAATACCGCCTGTACCGGATAAAAACGAGCCTCCGAAATCGCCGCCGAAGAAGGAACTTTCGATGGCAGAGAGGCAGAAACGTAAAAAGATGCTGATAATGCCGCTGTTCTTCCTCGTTTTCGGCGGTGTGATGTGGCTGATTTTCTCGCCATCGGACAAAAACGAAACAAAGGTCGAAGGCTTGTCGGGATTAAATGCCGAATTACCCATACCTAAAGATGAGGGTATTGTTTCGGGTAAGCGCGATGCGTATGAGCAGGAAGCCATGAGGCAAAAGGAACAGGAACGGATGCGTTCTTTGCAGGACTTTTCTTCGATGTTCGACCAAGCGGAAGAGCCAAAGCAGGCAGAACCCAATCAGCCGGAGTATTACGAAAACCCGTCTGCACGGCAAACGAAACCTGTCAATAACCTGCAAGCCTCCGCAAATGCCTATCAGGATATAAATAAGCAGTTGGGGTCATGGTACGAAGAACCTGCCGGGAAGAGCGAACAGGAACTCGCTGTCGAAGAGCGTATGAATGAATTGGAACGCAAGCTGGAGGAAGCCGAAGCGCGGAAAGCCGCCGAGGACGAACAGACTGCACTACTGGAAAAGTCTTACCAAATGGCTGCCAAGTATATGCCGCAACAGGCAGGGCAAACCGAAAACAGCAATGCTGCTCCTTCGACGAAAGATAAAGTGAACGTTCAACCCGTAAAGCAGGTGCGCCACAACGTAGTGTCGCTGCTCTCTACTCCGATGTCGGACGATGAGTTTATAGAATCGTTCAGCCAGCCCCGCAATATGGGATTTTTCACTGCCGCCGGAAACGAGGGGGTGAAAGATAAAAACAGCATCCGTGCCTGTGTGAACCAGACCGTAACGCTGACAAGCGGACGGGAGGTGCAAATCAGGCTGTTAGAACCGATGCAGGCAGGAAATATCCTTATCCCTGCAAACAGCCTTATCACAGGCTCATGCAAAATTGCGGGCGAACGGCTCGATATAGCGATTAACTCCATACAGTACGCCGAAAACATTATTCCGGTTGAAATAGCGGTGTACGATATGGACGGGCAACGGGGCATTTTTATTCCCAATTCGGACGAAGTAAAAGCGGTGAAAGAAGTTGCCTCTACATTGGCATCGTCAGCCGGGACAAGCATTATGATTTCGGATGATGCGGGTTCACAGCTTGCCGCCGATATGGGAAAAGGGCTTATACAGGGAGCATCGCAGTATGTAAGCAAGAAAATGAGCATAGTTAAGGTTACGCTGAAAGCAAACCACCGCTTATTACTCCTTCCAAAAGAGAATTAATAACACCACTAAAAAATCAATGTTTAACAAATTAAGAATTAAAAGTATGAAACGAATCTTTTTGATGCTCGCCTTAGTTGTGAGCGTATTTGCAGCCAACGCGCAGGAAGTACAGGAAGTAACCGAAGAAACGGCTACCGTAATACAGACCAAGCCCACAACGGGCGACTACTATCAGGGCTTTACCCGCCCGCTGACCTTTGACCGGATGATACCGCCTTATGCGTTGGAAGTAACATTCAATAAAACCGTTCACGTTATTTTTCCTGCACCGATTAGGTATGTCGATTTAGGGTCGGCAGATCTTCTCGCGGCGAAAGCGGACGGAACGGAAAACGTATTGAGAGTGAAAGCCGCTTTGCGGGATTTCAGCCGGGAGAGTAATCTGTCCGTCATTACCGAAGATGGAAATTACTATACGTTCAACGTAAAATATGCGGATGAACCAGTAAAGCTGTCCGTTGAAATGACCGACTTCCTGCACGATGGGGAGGCAGTAAATCGTCCGAACAATGCCCTTGCCGTCTATATGCAGGAATTGGGACAGGAATCGCCCTTGCTTGTCAAGCTGATTATGCAGTCAATCCACAAAAACAATGACAGAGAAATTAAGCATTTAGGCAGTAAGCGTTTCGGCATACAGCATACATTAAAAGGCGTTTATACCCATAACGGCTTGTTGTATTTCCACCTGCAACTGAAAAACTCGTCCAACGTGCCGTTCAATATAGATTTTATCACGTTCAAAATCGTAGATAAAAAGGTCGCTAAACGTACCGCTATTCAGGAACAGGTGATCTGGCCGCTTCGAGCCTATAACAATCTTATGGTGATAGGCGGTAAGCGCACAGAACGAATGGTGTTTACCCTGCCGAAATTTACAATACCCGATGATAAAATGCTCGTTATCGAACTGAATGAGCAAGAGGGTGGCAGGCATCAGCGTTTCACGGTTGATAATGCCGATTTGGTACGCGCAAAGGTTATTAACGAACTGAAAGCGAAATAACCATGAAGCGGTTATCTTTTATCATGGCGATTGTGCTGTGCCTGGTCTTTACAGACCAAGCACACGCACAACGTCAGCTACCGGGTATGCAAGGCATACAGGTAACAGGCGGAATGGTGGACGGTATATACTCGTCCGCATTGGATAACGAAGCCGGATATTACTTCGGTATAGCGATGGCGACCTATGCGAAAAAAGGGAATAAGTGGATGTTCGGTGCGGAGTTTATGGAACGGTACTACCCGTACCGGACGATCCGCATTCCGGTTTCGCAGTTTACCGCTGAAGGCGGCTACTATTTGAAAATCCTGTCTGACCCGTCAAAGACTTTTTTACTCTCGTTGGGTGGTTCTGCCCTCGCAGGCTATGAAACATCGAATTGGGGCGAAAAGACCCTTTACGATGGTTCTACGCTCCAACACAAAGACGCATTTATCTATGGCGGGGCTATCACGCTGGAACTGGAAACCTATCTGACCGACCGTGTGGTGTTGCTCCTGACAGGACGTGAACGCATCCTTTGGGGCAACTCTACGGGGCATTTCCATACGCAGTTCGGCGTAGGACTGAAATTTATAATCAACTAAAGGGGCACAGCCCCCTTTGTCTAACAAAATATATAGAAAACAAAGATGAAAAAAATAAAGAGTTTTTTCGGGATAACAGCGTGGCTAGTAGCGATGATGCTACTGGCCTTAGCCTGTAACGACGATATGGATATTAATAAGGTTTACGCATTTGATCTGGTTTGTATGCCAGTTCAGAAAAAAATCGTTCAGGGTGAGGTGGCGGAAATCCGTTGCCAGATCGTAAAGGAAGGGGAATATCAGGACACAAAGTTTTTTATCCGCTACTTTCAGCCTGACGGAGTGGGCGAACTTCGACTGGATGATGGGCGTGTGTTGCTGCCAAACGACCTTTACCCGTTGAAAAAAGAAACGTTCAGGATGTATTATACATCGCATTGTACCGACCAACAGGTAATTGACGTGTATATCGAAGATAATCACGGACAGGTGGTGCAAAAGACATTCTCGTTTCAGAATGACAAAGGAGAGGACGAAACGGAAGATGATAATGATAATTTGTAGTTATATCGTGTTTAACCTCCTTTGCTGGCTATGTATAGCCCGGTCGTTGATTAATGCCCCGACAGACGTAGAACTGTGGGGAGAGGAAATAGATTAACAGGAAAGCACCCGGAGTATTTCGGGTGCTTACTTTCATTCAAACAGACTATGAAATATATACTAATGTTCTTTATCGCCTTGTCGTATTTACCCGCATCGGGGCAGCCGGGCGATTCTCTAAACAGAAAACCGGAGATAGAAAAATTCACGGAACAGGTTTATTCCGTATCGAAATTTCAACGGATAGCAGATTCGCTGAACCTATCTATTGACGAGCTATGCGACTATCCTGTGATTTTTCCGATTAAGAAGCCGGAACGTATTTCATCGGGCTTCGGGATGCGTAAACATCCGATTTACAGGGTGTGGAAATTCCATACAGGGATTGATATTTCAGGCATAAAAGGAACTCCTGTGTATGCCTCCGGTAACGGGGTTGTAGTCCATAAAGGTTACAATCCGGGATATGGGAACTACATAGAGATTAGGCACGCAGGCGGCTTTCGTTCGTTTTATGCGCATTTAAGCAGGACAATGGTAAATGTGGGCGATTCGGTAGAGATAGCCCGGCAAATTGCTTGCGTGGGAAGTACAGGGATAGCAACGGGCAGCCACCTACATTATGAAGTAAGAAAAGGAAAACGCTACTTGAATCCTACCGGATGGTGCTACTTATTGTTTGAAATATTGAAAAACAAATGATTATACTTTGTACTGTTTTGAAAATATGTATATTTACGGACGTTCTTAAATAAAAATCAGGTCATTATGAACTATATCGAATCAAACTTACAACCCGGAGAAGAGATAAAATATGTTGCAAAGCTGCACTTCTTCCTGTTCGTACAACCGATAATATTACTGCTTATCGGTGCTTTACTTGCATCAAGTCCTAAAGAAATATCAGCGATGACCCACTATGCAGGCTTGCTTATTCTGTTTTTCGGGATTGTGTCGCTTGTGCAAAGGCTACTTGTAAAAATAGGTTCGGCTTATGCTGTAACCAATAAGCGTGTGGTATTGAAAACTGGTGTTATTAGCCGCCGTGCGGTAGATTTGGTACTGGCAAAGTGCGAAGGCTTACATATTAAGCAAAGTGTTTTAGGACGGATATTTGGTTTCGGAACGATAACAGTAACTACCGGAGGCGTTACAAGTTCATATCCGTTTATTGCCGATCCGCTGGCGTTCCGGCGAGAAATAAATACACAGATAGGATAAATAAAATTCCGATGGTATAAAAACCACCGGAATTTTTCATTTTGCTGGATTGAAAAAACTTATTCGTAATTTTGCGAATTAAAAATCTATTCGTATATTTGCGAACTGAAAATAATAAAATATGCAAAAGCAAGAGCTTACAAAAGAACAAGAACAGATGGCACGTTTTGCCAAAGCAATGGGGCATCCTATACGGATTGCGATACTCCAAATGCTTGCCAATCAGACGTGCTGTTTTCACGGAGATATGTCGGAATTGCTGCCTATCGCCAAAAGCACCTTGTCCCAACACTTGAATGAATTGAAAGATGCGGGATTGATACAGGGAGAGATTACACCCCCGACAGTCAAATATTGTATTAATAGGGAAAATTGGGCTTTGGTTGAAAAACTGTTAGGAGGATTTATAGAAAGTGTGGCTACTTCAAAAGGTGGCTGCTAACAGCTATTTTTTTGCCTTATATATTCGTTGAATTACGAACTACGAACAGAGAATATAAAGTTAAACGATAATTCTAAAAACAATCAACATGAAAAAAAGTATTTTATTCGGATTACTGGTCGTATTACTAACTGCTTGCGGTGGTAATACACAAAAGAACAATCAGCAATCATCCGAAACGGGTGAAACAAAAACACAGCTTACAGATGCTTCTACTGTGAACGTTTACTATTTTCACGGCAAACAACGTTGCAAAACCTGTATTGCAGTGGGCGATGTTACAGAAAAGACCATAAAAGAACTTTATGTGGATAATCCCCATGTAAAATTCATTGAAGTAAAGACCGATGAAGAACAAAATGCTTCGCTCGTAGAAAAATACGAAGTAACGTGGAATGCTCTCATTGTAGCTAAAGGCGATAACCACATAGAAATTACCAAAGAGGCTTTTGCCAACGCTTTGAATAGTCCCGAAAAGCTGACCAACCTTATCAAAACCGAAGTCGATAAAAGGTTATGATGGAGTATTTACAAAACCTTGCCGACGGATCAAATTGGCCGATACTGACAGCGTTCGTATTAGGCTTAATGACTGCCATTAGTCCTTGTCCGTTGGCGACGAACATCACAGCAACCGCCTATTTGAGCAAAGATATAGGAGAGAAACACCGTGTGTTATTCAACGGATTGTTTTATACGCTTGGGCGAATGTTCACTTATACGGCACTCGGACTTATATTTTATTTCGGTGCAAGCCAGTTTCAGGTAGCACGGCTATTGCAAAACATCGGTGGTATGTGGCTTGGCATAGCACTTATCGTAATCGGGATTTTGATGCTTGATGTAATTAAATGGAATATTCCGGGAATGGGAAAGTTCACATCCAAACTTGAAAAGAAAGAAGGGAAGAAGAACTACCTCGATGCCTTTTTACTGGGATTATTATTCGCACTTGCGTTTTGCCCATACAGCGGGGTGCTTTATTTCGGCGGTTTGATTCCTATAACGATTGCCAGCCCGTCAGGGTTGTTACTCCCTCCTGTATTTGCCATAGCAACAGGACTACCCGTCATTGTCATTGCGTGGTTGTTGGCATACAGTGTAAGCAATGTCGGTAAGTTCTATAATAAAATGAACATCTTTCAAAAATGGTTTAAGCGTATAGTTGCTGCCGTGTTTATAGTGGTCGGGATTTACTATGTTATAACAAGTATTTAGAAACAATTTTAATATATCAAGGTATGGAAATCATCGTATTGGGTACGGGTTGTGCCAAATGTAAAACAACCTACGAAACAGTAAAGAAAGTAATCGAAGAAAACAATCTGGACATAAATCTTACCAAACAGGAAGATATTATGGAAATCATGAAATATAATGTAATGACCTTGCCGGGCATAGTTGTGGACGGCGAAGTGAAAATCAAAGGTCATGTTCCTTCCGAAAGCGAAATCCGCAAGTTGTTGGGAGTATAACAAAGTCAAATATGGAAACTAAAAAAGAGTTGAAAATCCTTCTTTGGATGGTTGTCATTTTCGCCGGAGTATTCTTTCTGCCTTTAGGCAGCGAACGGTTTATGACAGCGATTGATGCTACACTCGATCTATCGAAATGGTACGCACAGGAACACGTTGTCATGTGCCTTTTACCTGCCTTTTTCATTGCAGGTGTGATAGCCGTTTTTATCAGTCAGGGAGCGGTATTGAAGTATTTCGGAGCCAATGCAAAAAAATGGTTATCCTATACGGTTGCAGCAGTATCAGGCTCGATATTGGCTGTATGTTCCTGCACGATATTACCCCTGTTTACGAGTATCTATAAACGTGGAGCCGGATTAGGGCCAGCTATTGCGTTCCTCTATTCCGGCCCGGCGATCAGCATACTCTCTATTATTCTTACATGGCGTATTCTCGGAACGGAAATGGGTGTGGCACGTATGATCGGTGCGGTTCTCTTTTCTGTAATTATCGGTTTGGTAATGGCATTTATCTACCGGAAAGAAGAAAAGGTGAAAAAGGAGGAACAAATGAATATCGAAGTTCCTCCAGCTAAACGCCCGATGTCGCAAACCATGTTTCATTTCTTCACTTTAGTTTTGATACTTGTCTTTGCGAATTGGGGTGCGCCTGCTGCGGATGATACTTCAAGTATATGGTTCTACATATTTACTTATAAATGGCATATAACAGGGTTATTGGCTCTTATGCTCGCCTATTCCCTTATTGCCATTCTGAAAATTAAATGGCAATGGGTTATAGCCGGAGTTACTGCTACGGCAAGTTCGGCGGTATTGGCAAACCTGCTTATACCAAATCCGAAACTTGTGCCACTTGTACCTATGGTAGTCGGTATTGCTTCACTATCACTTATGACGTTGTTCGATAAGCGTGATTCTGAAAACCGGGAATGGACACTCTCTGCATGGGGATTCGCCAAACAGATTATGCCACTCTTAGCTATTGGTGTGGTAACGGCAGGTTTCCTGCTCGGCTCAACACACGACAATACCACCATTGCGGGTGTTATCCCTAATGAATGGATTGAATGGGCGGTAGGTGGAAACTCTCTTTTATCCAATTTCTTCGCCAGTTTCACAGGAGCGTTTATGTACTTTGCCACACTTACAGAAGTACCAATCATTCAGGGATTGCTTGCTTCCGGTATGGGAAAAGGCCCTGCATTAGCTCTGCTATTGGCAGGCCCTTCGCTTTCCCTACCGAATATGCTTGTTATACGTGGCGTAATGGGTACGCAAAAGACAGTTGTTTATGTAACATTGGTAATTATCATGGCAACTATCTCCGGTCTTGTTTACGGAACATTCTTTTAAGAATATAATAACAAAATAAGTTATGAATAGCAATAATGATAAACTGAAAGATATTGTAAAGCAGAAATACAGCGATATTGCTTTACAAGGAAAAGAAACAGGCTGTTGTTGTGGGAGTACCCCGAAAAAAGAGGTCTATAATATTATGAGTGATGATTATTCAACGCTCGAAGGATATAACGAAGATGCCGATCTCGGTCTTGGTTGTGGACTTCCTACTCAATATGCAGGTATAAAGAAAGGAAATACGGTAATCGACCTCGGATCAGGAGCCGGGAATGATTGTTTTATCGCACAAGCCGAAGTCGGTAATGAAGGGAAAATCATAGGCATTGACTTTTCAGAACCTATGATAGAAAAGGCTAAAGCCAACGCAAAGAAACGTGGAATACAAAATGTGAGTTTCCGGCAGGGAGATATCGAAGATATGCCTGTAAGTGCAGGGTGTGCCGATGTGGTTATAAGTAACTGCGTACTGAATTTACTACCTTCCAAAGACCGGATATTCCATGAAATATTCCGTGTGTTAAAAACCGGAGGTCATTTTTGTATATCGGATGTTGTTCTCAATGGAGAAATACCTGCAAAGCTGAAACAGGCGGCAGAAATGTATGTCGGCTGTGTATCGGGGGCAATTCCGAAAGCCCAATACCTTGAAAAGATAAAAGAAGCCGGATTTGCAGAAATTACCATTCGTAAAGAAAAACCGATTATCATTCCCGATGATATTCTTGAAAAATATCTTGATGAAAGTGAAATAACGGCTTTCAAAACAATTAGCGGGAATGCGATTGTTTCCATAACAGTTACCGGAACAAAAAACTCGGAGGGTTGTTCTTGTGGAGGATGTTGTTAAAAGAAATATAGTCATGAATGAATTATTTGAAAAAGGAGCCATTCTGAATATGGCAGAAATGATCGAATACTCCAATGGTGGAGTAATCAGTAAACAAGTATTGAAAAATGATGCAGGGAATATAACCCTTTTCTCGTTCGATAAGGGACAGGGATTAAGCGAACATACTGCACCGTTTGATGCTATGGTGGAAATCTTAGATGGGGAAGCCGAAATTTCGATAGACGGAAAACCATTAATACTGGTTACTGGTCAATCTGTAATTATGCCTGCGGGTATTCCTCATGCTTTGTATGCAAACAAACAGTTTAAGATGTTACTTACTATGATTAAAGGGTAGAAGATTCATAATCACCGTAGGGGTAATGTTTCGTTTCAATACAAAATGTAGAAACAATAAATCTGGCTTTTTGCTTCTTTTTCTCCCGCATAAAGCCCTGTTAGTGGCTCATGGAAAAAGAAGTCCGGGCAAGGTTTCCCCTGCCCGGATATAAGTTCTTAAAATCGTATCAAAAGGCATTTACAGCCCGTTTTCAACCATGTTTCGCAATCGGTCAGCTACCCACCCGATTGTGGGATTGCGTGGATAATGGAACGTCCTACGGCTTAAATTCTCAATGATTAACCGCTCCTGTCGGAGTTGTACGCTGTGGCAGTCGGGTTCTACCTCGTGCAAAAGTTCCTCCAGTTCGTAATAATCCTGTTGTGTGGCAATAATAGGATTACCGATATATGCGTCTATTCTCATATTTCCCCGAATTTATCCGTTTCACACTCAATTATAACGACTTCTGCATCGTGGGTATATAAGCCGTTTTCTTTGGCGTGATCTATCGCCAACGCCTCGGAGGTGAACACACCGAAAAATACACGGCTTGCCCTTGTCCTGTGAATATCTGTTTGGAATAATACAAATACTGTCATACTAAATTTCAATTATGCGGTCGATACGCCCATATAGCATGGTGCGCAAACTTGTTTTATCTATTGCCCTGTATTCTTGGTAACCTCCGTACTGCTTAACTACATAGGTTTTCAGTACATCCGAAAAGTCGAAACGCCAACCGCTCAAAGGAACGGCACTTTTGAAATAAGCGTTATGGTTTACATTTTCGGTTATCCAATTCTTTTCATCCCTTGTTAGCTTATCCCCTGTATTAAGCCTCTGCCGAAGTGCGTACACTTTCGAGCCTGTAAGGGTTTCAAGTGGTGGAATTTCCCACTTTACGAATTTTATTGCTATTGCGTTCATCTACTTGTTTATTTATGGAGCGGGATTTCTCCCGCTCCTTGTTGATACTTGGGTTTATACTGCTACCGCATCCGCTTGGGGTTGCGCTTTGGGTACTCCGACAATCAGCACCTTATCCGCTTGTGGGGTCGGTTTCGCCTCTTTCTTTTCGGATTGGGTCGCATTGGGCTGTTCCTTACCTTTCGGCTTGGTGGCTTCCGACTTCGGGGCGGTGGTATTCGCTTCCTTTCTGACAGCTTTTTCGGCTGTTTTAGGGGCTTTCTCCGTCTTGGTGGTCTGTTCTGCCTTTTTCGCTTTGGCATCGGCTTTCGCTTTCTTTTCAGCCTCTTTCAGCCCTGCGATACGTTCGTCCAATCGAGCGTTTTTCTTGCCGTATTCTTCGGTATATTGGGCTTCTATCGTTGCCGTCTTTTCGGGTAGGTGTTGCGTGGCAAACGCTAACATCATACCGCCTTGTACGCCCGAAACGGTGTTTGTCCTCTCGGTTAAGTGGCTATACAGATAATCACGGCGGATAACGGTTTTTTGTTCCTCTGTGAGATTGGTAACAATTTCCTTCTTTTTCTCGTCCGTCAATCCGTAATAGTCATTTTCTTTCAAACCTATGGTTTTGTAATGGCTACGGCGCAACTTGTCGAGCATAAAGAAATACATTGCCTGTTCTTCTGCGGGGGTAAATTCCGATTTCGGTAACTCGTCCGTGCGTAGCAGTTCTTTTATATCCCCTGCCGTTTTTTCCTTTGCGATTTCGGTATTACGCACCTTTTTAGCTTTGAGGTCGGTTATTACCTGCTCGTTGGTCTTGGTGTCTTTGGTGGCTACCTCTTTGTAGTACATTCTTACGTTACTATCGCCGATTTTAGCATAGACACGGATTTTGCCCTGCTCTTTCAGTTCTTCAAGATGCGCCGTCTGCTTGGTGTACTTTTCCTGCTCCTTACCGTATTTCTCCTGTGCCTTGTCGTAATCTTCGGGCTTTTTATACTCGGAGGCTTGCGGTTCGGTCGGGGCTGTGGGGTATGAATTAAGGTTATACGTTTGCACGTTCTTAAACTCATAACCGCCCTTTTTGATTATTTGGGTTGCCTCGTTGTCGTGGCTGTACTGTTCCCCGATAAATGTAAGTTTCGGGTCGGCAAGGGCTACGGCTTGCGCCTGTTCTACAAGGTATGCCGTTTGTTTGTCCGACAAACATTTTTTGTTGGTACACTTGCCACAACCGCCATTCTCGGCGAACAGGTCAAAATTGCTCGAATTGTGAATACATTTCAGACACTTGGTTTTGTCGAAACTGTAATTATCAAGGTTGTTCGTATAACAGTTCCGTATCTTACCCTCCAACACATTTGCGGAGATATTGCACCATTCGCCTGTGCCGTCCTTGCCTAAACGGTCGTTCAAAATGTCCTCCTGTATCTTCTTGTCGTACTTGCTAATGACTATCCCTGCCGATGCGGTCAGTTTACCCTCTTTTACAAGGTTGGCAATTCCTTTGATAAGGTCGCAAAGTTTCAGCGTTTGATAGATATGCTTTTCGCTCTTGCCGTATGCTACGGCGAGGCTTGCAATGTCGTACCGCTTTGTGTCTATAAGGCGTTTGTAAGCCTCTGCCGCCTCCATTGGTGGCACGTCCTCACGCTGTAAGTTCTCGGAGATTGAAAGGTCATACGCCTGTTCGTCCGTTACCTCTCGAATGATGCAGGGGATTTCTTTCATGTTCAACATACGGCACGCCCTGAAACGGCGTTCCCCGCAAATGATTTCGTAATGTTCGCCTTTTTCGCCTTTGCGCCGTACCGTAATGGGCTGTATCAGTCCATGAGCGGAGATACTTTGCGCCAACTCTTTCAGCGCATCGGCATCAAAGGTTTTTCGGGCATTGTAATTGCTCGGCTCTATCAAGTCCGATGCGATGTTTACGGCTTTACGTTCGCCGTTGTCGGGTTTGCTAACCACTACTGCGGTTACTACTTCGTTTGCTTTCTCTGCTACTGTTACGGCTGTGCCGTTGTTCTTAATTGCTGTCATAACTGTAATTATTTGAATGATTATTAAAATTGTTGTTTTTGAAAGTGTTACAATGATTGGCGTATTGTGCCTGTTTTGACGGTTACGCCGTCCGCAATAAGTTCTATTTCGCCATACTCAAAGCCCATTTGAGGGAGTGCAACGTACTGTATATAGTTGCTGTAATCTTCGGCGGTTTTTGAATTTTTGCCTGTTAGGTTATTGAAAATAACAGGGATAGAAACGCCGTCCGTTGAGTGTAAAATGGTTTTTCCGCCTTGTCGGATTTCCTGTAATTCGGCATTATCGAGTATTTTGTTTTGTAACCACTTATCCCGCCTCATTCGGCACTCTGTAAGGGTCGGCATCACTACGGTAAACAGTTCGCCGTCCGTATCCCGGTAATCGTATTGATAGAGCCATTTCCCGCGAAAATCCTTGTAACGCTCGTAATTTTCTTCTCCTGCGGGGCATATTGATACTCCGTGCAGATTCATTTTAGGCTGTGTCATATTACTGTCTGTTTTTAGGGTTATTGGCGCAAATGGGGCAAATAACAAGGATTTCCAAAATATCGTTATCCTCTTTGTCGGTTACATCGAAACTGCATCTAACGCTATCGCATCCGCATTTTCGGGGGTTGTGTTCAAACGAAAAACTATTATTCGGATAGTTGTTTGCATACTCGTTTAACGAGCCTAACGAATTGAAATACTTTGGTTTCATGTCTTTATGTTTTAGAAAATTAATACTATTAAAAGGAGGATAAAGCCAACGATAACGGCAAGAGAAATAAGGCAGGACAGAACGCCTTTAATGATTGCCCACGCTAAATAAATCCCTGCGACAACCGCCACGAACGACCACCCCCAGAGGGCAAAACCCGCCACCGCAAAAGCTATTTTCAAAACCCAACCTATGCTGATTGGAAGGTTTGAGAATCGTTGTTTCCTGTTTTTTTCTGCTGTTCGTATCATAATTCTGACTTTTTTTTTTAACGCTATGCCGTATCGGAGCCGGTTATGAGTGATCGAGTTTCAGGGGCAGAGAAAGGTAGTGTTTAGCCGATGCCAGTTTTTCGGGAATAAATACGCTCGCCGGAACGGAAAGAGGAAGATTTTTCACGAAACCGAAGGCTCGAACTTGCTTCGGCGTGAAGAACACGGAAATACTTTCGCGCATGAAATCGAACACTTCATCGGCGTAATTGGCATTCCCGCTAAAAGAGGAAGAAATTATAAGATACGGGCAGTAGAAAAAATCCCGCTTTACTCCCGGATAGTCTGAACAGGGAGTACAAAAAGGCGGCTTATTTGACCGCCGCCGGAATCAGAATGCACTTTAGGTATAGACAAGTGCAGACGAAAGCTACCAGCCCGTAAGGGATTGATATATGGTGTGTTTTAATGACTTACCTTTGTTTTCCCGTAATCATAGTATTAACGATTAATGGTAAATTACTATGGAGATAATAAATATAGAAGCCCACACTTTTGAGGCAATGCTGGGGCGTTTTGAATCGTTTGTTCAGAAAGCCGAAAAACTGATTGAACGGAACAAAAGCAAAGAGCTTGACGGTTGGCTGGATAATCAGGATGTCTGTCTTATTTTGAATGTCAATCCCAATACATTACAGTATTTGCGAGATAAAAGGAAACTGGCTTATACGAAGTTTAACCGAAAGATGTACTATAAGCCCGAAGATGTGGAGCGGTTTATCAACAATCTGAAATCGGAGTAACTATGAGTACAGAACTTGTAACTAAAGATAATGAGCGGATAAAATCTTTATTCTGTTCGCTTGATAGATTGTTAGATAGGATTGAAACCGTAATGACAGGGTATGAGCCGTCTTTGAACGGAGAGCGGTTTTTAACCGTTGCGCAGGTGTCGGAAAGGTTGAAGATCAGCCGAAGGGCATTACAGGAATACCGAACCAAAGGCAAAATCCCTTACCTTCAACTGGGTGGTAAAACCTTATACCGGGAGTCGGATATTCAAAAGTTGTTGGAACAGAGCTATCGTGAGGCATGGGAGTAATAACCCAGCCTAAAACACCGGATTTAATTCAAAAGGGCTATCAGAAATTACTCTGGTAGCCCTTTTAAGTAGTTTGCTACATTGCTTTTCGCCGTTCCATCAATTTATCCATATCCTCGGAAATTTTCTGGTCTGTTACTTTCGCATAAACTTGTGTTGTAGAAATATTGGTATGTCCCATCATCTTGCTGATACTTTCTATGGGAATACCCTCTGAAAGCAAGAGCGTTCCGAATGTGTGGCGGCTCTGATGATAGCTCATATTGCCCTTTACTCCGGCAAGGAAACCGATTTCAGTAATGCAATACCATATCTGGTCGCGGTTAGGCAATGGGAACACAGGCTTCGTATCGTCTTCCGTATTATAGAGCGATAAGATTTGTTCGGCAACCGGATGTAAGGGAATGTAAGCTTCAACCTGTGTCTTTTTCCGATGGATTCTGATAAAGGGTTTGCCTTCTGCCGTTCGTCCGATATGGCGGGGGTACAATCCTTTTACGTCCACATAGGCAAGTGCCGTAAACGCAGAAAAGATAAAGGCTCTGCGAATCAACTCCTGAAACTTATTAGGCATCGGCTTTTCCATAATCAGCTTCAATTCATTTCTGCTTATGTGCTGTAATTTGGGCGATTCTTTCTTTTCATACTTTACATCAGCAATCGGATTAAACCGGAGAATCTCTTGGTCAACGGCAATGTAAATCAATCGGTTCAGCCATGTAAAACAATGGTTGATATGTCCCGACTTATATTCTTTGCCTTTTAAAAACAGCTTATAGCCTTCGCCGAACCCTTCGGTAATATCAGTAAAGGCAATATCTTTCATTTTCAAGGTAAGAAGATATTCCCGTAAGTTATTTTGAGAAATCTTGGACTGGCGGTAGGTAGAGGTAGAGTTTATTTCCAATGAACGTGCCCTTAGCCGTTCACGTTCCGCCTCACCCGCCAATAATAACATAGTGGGGACAGTATGTATTTCGAGAATCGCATTTTTAAGTAAGTCCACACTGACAACACCATACTTTTTTAGTGTGTTCTCATAGGTCTGTTCAATACGCAGACGAAATGACTTTAGCTGACTGTTTGCCTTTTCGTCTTTGACTTCTCCCTTTTTACTTTTCCAATCGTTAGGGTTACAAAAAATACCTGTTGTGATTACGGTTTGTTCGCCATCAACAGTAATGCGGCAAAATATGGCGGTTGTACCATCTTTTTTTACTTTTCCCCGGTTGATGTAGAATAATACTTTAAATGTAGATCGCATAATTGTAATGTTTATTGATTGTTATAGAACTAATTTTAAATCTTTGGTTGCCTCGATGTATTTGTCCATATCTTCAAAGAGTTTCTTCGGGGTGACACGGGCATAAATTTGAGTGGTCTTTATATCGCTATGACCGAGCATCTTGGAAACGGTTTCTATGGGGACGCCGCCTTCAAGCGTAATCAGGCTGGAAAACGAGTGCCGCCCCATATGATAGGTCAGCGCACCCGTCATTCCGATTAGCTGGCGTATGCTTTGGAGATTCCATTTTAGAGCGTTATATTCCATTTTAGGGAATAAGGTTTCTCTTGATGGATTCTTATACTTTTCGATTAACTCGATGGCTTCGGGAAGCAGCTTCACCCGGCATAACTTACCGTTCTTACCGCGTTGATATTTGAGCCATAAATCGCCTGCATCATCTTTAGACAGGTTATCGTTGGTTATGGATATTACATCGACATAGGCAGTCCCGGTATAGCACGCAAAAAGAAACATATCACGGGTGGTAATATGCGACCATCGGTGTTCTTCAAACTGTAAATCCCGTATCTTTTCAAATTCTTCACGGCTTAAGGTGCGCGGTGGATTAACTTTTTGCTTTAGCAAAGGATAGTTTACAAAGTAATGCCTATCGGAATGCCCCTTTTTAAAGGCAATCCGGCAGATTTTCTTTAATATCGCCAAATAGTGGCGCACAGTTTCTACGCCTAAATTTCTTTCAAGAATGAGATAATCCTGAAATTCCCGGATAAACTGTTCATTTAGCTGGCTGAATGCAAGGTCTTTGACGTTGTAATTTTTGCTGACAAACTCGCCTAATCTTCTCCGGGTGTAGAGGTAGTTAGGGATTGTACGGTGAGAAACATCTATTCCGACACGTGCCCTTACCTCTTCAATATGGCGGTCGAAGAGCCGGAACAACGTCATCTGTGTAGCTATACCACCTTGAAACAGGTTTTTTACATCTGTGGCATCGAACGGTATATTTCGTTCGGTTAGAATGCTGTAAGCCTCGTTGATACTAAGCAGTAGCTTATCTATCTTCTCGTTGATTTCGACTGCTTCTTGGCTTTTCCCGTTCAAACGGCTGGCTCGCGGATTCCAAAGCGAGAGAGTGCAGGAGAGTTTACTACTGAACTGTACGACGGAATCGCCGACAGTTATTCTTCCCATAATCGGGGTCTTTCTTGACTTGTCAAGAACACTCTTTTTCAGGTAGAGTAATACCTTAAATTTTTCATCTTTCATACGCTTATATTTTGTGGGTAAAGTTACCCGTTTTATAAGCGCTCTTAATCATGTAAAATGCAGCATATCAACGCTAAAGACTAATTCGAATTACCTGTTTTCAGTTGGAAACAGACAGGCTAACGATTTGGTAACTGAAATGTAGCGCAAATCTGCTTCGGGATAAACATTTCAAATAGCTTTAGAATAATGCAAACCTGTTCATTTCAAATATGTTACCTGCCGAACTGCTTCAATCTGCGTTAATGTAATTCCATGCTTTTTATCCATTGCGGCCGCCATACATTTGCATGCATAGCTCTAGCAAATAAAGTGTCAATGGAAACAATCGCTAGAATGTTAGGACACTCAGACATACGAACTACGAAAATTTATGCAAAAGTTTTAGACACTACTGTTTCCAAAGAAATGGAAGTAATGAAGCATAAATTTGCCATATAACTTTCGAACAAAGGGGATGTCGTTTTTTGATACTGCTGAAAAAGCGACCTCTTTTTTTTCCTTGTTTCTTTGAAGTATCATAAAAATCTTGGGAACTCAGACTGACGGACAAATTCAGTTATATTTCCCAAGATTTTTAGAGTTGATTTGCAGTTTTCTCTCTAATTTAATCGATTTTCCTCAAATATAGCCCACTTTTTGGCTACTTTGCAGCCTTAAGTGTCATTATTCGCTTGAGATTGACATAGAATACGGCCACGGCGGTCTGTATCTCAAGGCTTTCCATGCCAAAAGATATCGTCGTTTTTAATCCATGTCTATTCTTTAGTTCAGAGTTCTTGCTCTCTATGCGTTTGCGGATGCTTATATCGCGTTTGAACTCGTCCGTCTTCTGGAATTCTTTCTGCTTTGCATGCTCT
>ENA-ORME01000341-ORME01000341.1-human-gut-metagenome-genome-assembly--contig:-NODE-341-length-18270-cov-4.120560_pt1 | contig 18270 bp, 18 predicted proteins | sample MGYA00242097_ERZ508983 | MGnify/ENA primary metagenome ERZ508983 (study PRJEB26280, sample SAMEA2531408) | human gut metagenome | biome: human gut; feature: human-associated habitat; material: faeces...
TGAACCAAATTTATTTAATTTTTAATCGTCCACATTTTTAGTGGACACTAATGATTTTCATTATTAAAATAAGGAATCTTCAATTTGAGTTGGGTATCATCGTTCGCAACGCCCGATGCCGCATTGGCTCCACCTTCAAATTTGAGCCAGTCGCTCCCTGCAGTAACGGTAGCCTTCCAGCCGCCGGGACTGTCAGTAAAAACGTCTATGGCATAACTATTATTCTGGTATTGAGTTACAGCGACCTCCGATTCACCCACTCCAAGCATATATTGCCCATTGTAGACTACATCTTTGACCTTATCACGGTCATAGTGTATCAACCGGAATTTCAGGTTGGACATGACTGTATAGGATAACAACGCCTCGCTAAAACTTGCATAACCGGTTCCCAACGCCTGGGTAATGGTAATGATGTATTTATGGTTTCGCTTCAAAGGCAAATATTCCACCTGCTCTCCTGTATTTCCGGTTTTGGTGAAATCCACCCGGTAAAATGTCGATTTCCCCGTACCGATCTTTCCTTTCACAATCAGGCAAGTGGCATCCTTACGGCTCGCTTCTCCGTCTTGTCCCGCACCACCGGCATCCTCTGCCGCCAGGGATTCAAATGTATAAATCTCCCCATCGTAGGGTGTGTTACCATTTACGGAATAAAGGATTGCATCCCCTTCCGCCGTCATTTTACCGCTGTCCGCGGGGATAACCGGAGTATCTGGAGCCGGTTCGGTGGCCTGTCCGTTCGTGTTCCATGCCGGAGCAATGTATCCGGTGGTATTGTAATTGGCCAGATAAACCTCTTCGACCGTGAAATTCGAAGTGACGCTGTTATTATGGATATCGATACGCGCCAGCATACGTTTCATATTTATACCGGTTATCGGAGTCATCGAAGGATCAATTTTGGTTATTACCTTCTCCCCGTACATCGGAATCCGCGTATACCCACCAGTCGTCGAGCCGTCTGCCAGCCATTTGCCGGTCTGGATGTGAAGCATCGCTTCCATTGCCTGAACCTTGGTGGTCACTCCCTTCGTGAAGCCCGACACAATATCATCAAGTTCCTTATTCGCCACAACCACAATGCAGGTAGATGCGGTAGTGGGAGAAAGCACGGCAGAGAAACTCACAGTGGAATTGTCAGCCAAGTCCTGCGTGACTCCTGTAGCGCTGGTCCATTCCAGAAATACCGCCGGTGTTTTTGATACGTCAAAAACAAGAATATCCACCGTTTCTATTTCGTCTTCTTTCTTTGCTGTTCCCGTTCCGGTCATCGTACGCGACGATACAGACGGGAGGTTTACATCGGGAACCGTTAATGTAAACCGGATACCGTTCCCTGCCGGAGAAGGGGTCGCCCCTAATTCTTCCTGTACGCATCCGGTAAGCCATACCGTCACCAACAGAACAGACAAAAAATAACACCTTCTTATTATTGAAATCCCATATTGCATATTTCTATTTCCTTTCCTTAAACTTTGATATTGCATATTCGCCATTATGGTGCGGTCAATGTCACCGGTATTGCCAGATTATCACCATTCGTATTGGTTAGTATGAGTGTAGCCGTATCACCGGACACGGCATCGGCTCTGAAGTAGAAGTAAACTGCATCACCGCTCACGCCACTTGTTTCGAGCATTGTCTCACTATTAAGCAGAATTCTATCCGGGTCCTGTATCTGGATTATCTGCCACTCCCACGTTCCCGGATTGCCCGAAGTAAAGACAAGCTTGCGACGTCGCATATTTCCGGTTCCATTATCACTGCTGTCCAATTCTACGTTCGAGGTCAACCACTCGCCGTCTTCCCCCCACTGACTCAACTGTACATGGTGTCTCAGGTTACCGGCATTGATATAAAAACCTGTTTCCCGCTTAGTTCCGATTCCTAAATTAAATTCGGGCATCACAACCTGAATATTATACGTATACACATCTCCCAAAAGGGATGTCTGGGTCATATTAACCGTTGGCCACGTATCCATAGTACTTTTGTTTAAAGACGCACCCGGCAGATAGCCCGTATCCGGATTGGCATCATAATTCGTTTTCGCTTCTATATTGACAGTGACACCATCACCAGCCGTCTGTACTTTGGTCTGCGATAATTTGAGATAATACTGTTTGTCGAAAATCACATTCACCGGGCTTTCCGTCCATTCAAGAGGGGTGGCTGAAAGCTGATAGGTTTCGTTGGATATCGTAAGATTGTAGTTGATGTACTCGCCCGACTCCCAAGAGTGCGGGTTCTTGGCGATAATATCACTGAACAGGAATTCCCGGTCGCCAAAGTTGGTGGTGACAACGATTTTGGCGGTTGCGGAAAAAGCATCGGTCGGCAGCATGAGGAATGTATCACCCATCAAGGTGGCATCTTCGGTCACCGTTTTGTTGCCGGTGGGAGTAGAAGCGACCTTTCCGGTGGCAACATCGCTCCAGACAAACTTCGGTTTGCCGTTTTTCGTCGTGGCGGTTGGAATTTCAGCCATGACAAGCTTACCGCTTTTTCCCACATTCTGGAATTCTATTCCCTCGATAGTCACCTCATCCGGTACAGGAGCTACTTTCTTGAATGTAAAGGTAACCTTGGTCAATGTGTGGTAGAAGTGTATATTCACACCTTCAACCCATACAGGGCCCGATATAGCCGCCAGTACATCGACATGATTGGCGGCGGATGCATTCGCAGTATAATTCAGCACCATTTCTCCGGGATCAGTGAAACTCGCAGTAGGCGCATTCGCATCGCTGTAGGGATACCAGGAGAAAAACGTCATACTCGCATTCATCAATCCGGGCCAATATTGCAACGGCGAGATGGCGGCTGTCAGGTCGGCGTTAACCGTGGCGCTTGCATTAAAGTATGGTTGGGGAACGGAAGCATTGGGAGTCAGTGAGCCGTAAAGACCGAAAGTCTCTTCTTTCAGATCGGTATTCGAAGAGATTACCGCACCACGAGTGTAGACATAGCCACCTTCTCCGATACGTTGCACAACAATTAATTCCTTATCGCACGTCATCTCTTCTCTGACACACGAAAAGAGGACAGCCGAAAGGACAGCCATTGTCATAATCATTCTAATATTATTTATAGTCTTTATCATCTTACTTCTTTTCCGAAATTAAAAACAATCAATGAAAGATATTACAAGTCCATATCCAGATCAATGTCTTGTCTTTCACCCCAATCTTCCACGCTTATCGTCAGTATCTGAATACCTATTTTTCCGACGCGTGCCGTTACCTGATACACGTTGTTCCGACGGATCTCCGTAAAAGGTTGCGCTGTCGGACTGCCTGTGCCGTCAACCTTCGTTACGGTTTCAATTACTTTCTCGGTTATTCCGGTGACGTCCGAAGGCCCTTTCGGGACATTAGCCATACTGATAGACAGTCGGTCGGAATAATCCGACTTGAATAGGCGTTCGGCCGTGTAGAACGAGCAAAGCAACTTCCGGTTTTCAGCTCCGGAGGCCGATGAATATGCCCAGGTTTCTGTAGTCGCAGCCGTCCAGCTATGCGTTAACAAATTGCTTTCCGACACGTCTTCCTTCACTTTTCCGTAGTTTTTTGAAGAGTCGGCGTTATCACGTGTGCCGTTGTCCACGTTTCCCATCACGAAATAACTATCGTGGGAGAAATTGTGCAAGGTGACACTGGTGCTTCCGGCAGTATATCCGGTCACCGCCCCGCCGTCTATAGCTTCAATAAAGACATCTACCCGGGCTACGGCACGTTCGATAACCATTTGCACTGTTTTGGTTTCATCCGGTGCTATGGATATATCCCGGATCACTCCTGTCATAGGCATTCCGGTCGTCGAAATGATCTGCCCGTCATTATTCAGTATGCTGGAGATATCGTAAATCATCTCTTGCAACGTCAAAAGATTGGCTATACCGTCAAGTTTGCTTGTGAGACTCTGCGGTTCGTTGGCAATCACTACGACCAGAATATCATTACTGGAAGTCACTTTGAGAAGTTGCGCATCTATATCAGTAGCTGTCTCCGGAGTACTCAACAGGATGTGTTCATTCACATCCAGCCTCACGCCACCGGGCGTGCTGCCGAATACGATAAACCGCATGGAGTTTATCTTCTCCTGTTGTTCCACATCCCTATTGTTCACCAAGTCGATGCTAAGTTGCGCCCGGGTAGTATGGGCAGGCAACTCATAAGCCACATCAGCTTCTCTACTACATGAGAACAAAAGGATGGTGGATGCCAGACAAATGATATGTAATAGCTTTTTTCTCATTCTTAAACTTCCATCCCGTGGAGCCAATAAATCCAGGTCCCCACGACAATACCAATCTGAAGGAATCCTCCTCCGGTTTTTTCAACAACTGTAAATATCAGGTTCCATTCACTCTGCCTGTCAAGATATTCCTGAAAGGGAAGTTCCGTCCCGTCGTAACGGAAAACCGGCCGGGCAATGCTCAATAGTGTCATCAGATTGTAGCTCCAGACTTCGGCTTCGGTATCCGCATCCCTTATAATAAACTTATAATCCCATCCGCTCCTGTTGAGCAAACGCATCGTATTCAGGCGTGCGGACATAACCACGTCGGATATTTCACCCGGACCTATATAGTAAGGCACATAAGTAACCGGTCCTTGTCCTGCGGGTTCGTTTTCCCAAGAATAAACCGCATTTTCCGATGCCTGAATTTCAAATGTATACTGTGTGCCATCCACTTTATTTTCCTCATGTCCCATTAACGCAAGATTAAACCGATTGGTGTCACGTATCAGGTTTACCGGATAAATTTTATGGTTGGTATTGGATGGCAGGTGGTCCACTTCCACAACTTCTCCGAAGTAAAGATGCTGAAACTCGAAATTAACAACATCTGTCTCCCGTTTCAGCGATACAATGACCTGTTGGAGGGTGGTTGTTCCCGGCACCAGTTTATTACCTGTATTGTCCGAAAGCCGGAATCTGTCAGACAGACTTCCGACGGTCAGTACTTTATAACTTCCGAAATCGAGCTCGTCGGTCAACGACATCCGGTTTCCACCAACCAGCGCAGCACCCCCGGCACTTTTGGTGAAAAGCAATTTATCATCGCTGTCGAACACAAGTACATCCACCGATTTAACCTGCGGATTAAATGCATCCGCATATTCCATATTGTAGTCGAATACAAATTCCAACCAAAGTTCGCACCGTGGCAAGTCTTCGCGTATACTGTCGCACGAAGCCATACATAGCATCGAAGCAACGATAAGGAACAGCGATTTAGTTTTTCCGCACATATCTTTTTCTTTTAGGGGCAACCCTATCGGTTTGCCATTTTATATTGTCAGAGATCTCCATTTAGTGACCTCCGGTTATTTCCTCTTTTTGGGGAGCGCTTTGCATTTCATTACATCTCGGATGCGCCGGTATATTTCAGTGCTGTTTTTGGGAAGCCTGTCACCGGCTTGTTTTTACTTTTTTCGGCGGTCTGTTCCGCACGGAATATCTATTAAAAAAAAGTACAGGGCAGGCAGTCCGCACTGCCCTGTTTTTCTTTGAAAGCAAAGAGTTTATTTAGATTTCGAAATTTGTAGTCCAGTATATCCACGGAGCAACTTTAATCTCAAAATGGAGATAAGCACCTTTCTTATCGATATCTTCTTCTTCATCCGGATCTTCGGGACCACCACCAGGATACCACGGTGTACCGTTACCATTCACCTTTGTCAGCGTAAGCGTATAATAGTTATTACGTACTACACCGTATTTTCCATACTCCATGTAAGAATTGGCTGCATTATCATGACGAATCTCATAGTAGTAATAGTTGAGACTCTTTGGATACCAATAGATGCAACCTTCTTCTTTGCACAGTTCACCGCCATTCTTAATATTGTTGGCATCAATAATAGTCTGCGTAAGAAGAGCAAAACTACCTGGATCATTGGTGGTAAGTTCAGATTTTATCTGATTATAGAATAGTTCGCATGCCGTAACCAAGAGTTTCTCCTGAGCGGTCATAGGATCCGAGTTTGTTTCTTTAAGTTTGGCAGGTGTATAAGCAGCCAGCAAGTCGGCAAAACTCTTGAAGTTTACAGAGTTAGTTCCGTTAGGAAGACGATACCAGTCATCTCCTAAAGTAAATTCACCGGACTTCCAAGGTGCATATTGTCCCTTAAGTACCAGACGTGTAGCCGCACCGAACTTCTGATATCCTGCGGCCATCGTATTCTCGATACAGTATTTGTAATTATCACCCGCAGTCGCACTTTCAGTAACCCATTCTACCTTAGGTTCGCGAGTAGTAACTTCGAGTGTATTCTTAACAATGCCTGTAAGATATTCACTTCCACCTGCAGTCGTAAAGTTCGGGTCAACTGTATAGAAGTTACTTTTGTAGAATCCTGTAGTATGAGACGACTCTGTGGTAGTCTTCTTTGCAAAAGGAAAGAACAGTGAGTTGTAGTAGTCTATAGTCCAATTTCCAAAATCAAACTGTCCAAGACTTGCATTTGTTACATCTTCAAAAGGGCCGACTTCTAATGAACCGCCAATCATAACCTCCAATTTTGCAGCAAGGCGTTCTATCTCAAGAGTAGCCGGATTACTTTTCGCTGCATTCTGAGCTTGCGCTTCCGATTTATAGTCGCTGACCAAAACAATCTTGTCCGATACATCGAGCAGACATTCATCTTCCCATGCATGATTGGCTGGATCTGAATCGGAATCATCGTAGAATCCGACATTAATCATTGCACAACCATTGGAGTGTACAACCTCCTCTACCAGATAAGCATTGTTGGGCTTAGAATTGTTCGTAGGAACTGTAATCATTGCATTGATGGTAGCATAGGTTGCAACCGCTGAAAGATTATCCAAGCGATCCTTTAATTCGAAACCCGGATTGGCAATAACAAGCAAATACTTAGTATTCGGGTCCACTTTAACCGGAGTATTCGGAGTCGTAACTCCACTATTTGTTCCGAAAGAACTTGATCCCAATACCGTAGCATACTTAGTTGCATTTTCATCCTTAGTCACTACCTTACTCGAATTGAACGTAATCAAATAGAGCTCATTAATCGCGCTTTCCGCAGGCAAAGCCGGCTGTTCCGTAGAACCTGGAGCACGTGAACCAGGCACTTTTGGATTAGTCAGACTAATTGATATGTAGGCTACATCATAACCTGCTCCCCCTTCAACCTCTGGATTTTCCTCCAGATTCTCATTTGAACAACTTGCCAATGCCACAACGGCCAGCAACGAAACTAAAATTGATTTAATCTTTAGCATAATACAAAAAATTATTAGAATTAATACATATATAATTTCTCACTTAATCAGTAAGTTTTACTTACTATTCTTTCTCATTTCGGCAGCATTAGCCTTCTTCTTGACTAATTCTTCCAGATTGCCCCTAGCTGCATCCAGACCTGACTGCTCTGCAACCTTCAAATACTTCTTCGATAATTCATAATCTCCCTTCATTAACATTAATATTCCCATAGCATTATTATATTCCGGCAAATTCTTATTCGAATTCACCATGCCCAGATAACGTTCGGCCAAAACCAAGTCATTGCGTGATAAAGCGGCAGTAGCAGCATTTATATTTGCAATTTCACTCTGCGGATACATCCGGACAGCCGTTTCGAACACATCAATAAATTCTTTTGAGCCTGTTGGATAGGTATTAGCTACCAAGAACATTTCATTCAAGCTCAAATTCTGCGGGCGCGTCTTGATAATCTCTTTCGCTTCCTCCACACTGAAATTCCTCACTTCGTAATTCACTTTACAGATAGCCACACGCAGACTTGGAAAAATATACTTCAACAAGTACCGGTAAGGCGTTCCTCCGTGAAGTTGCATCAGTTTTGTTTCTCTTCCTTTTTCAATTGGTATGTTCCTGATAATATCCAGCACTTCGTCTTTATATTCCAATTCGAATGTTTCAAGCGCCTTCTCCAGTCCGTCCCAGTTTTCACCTCCAAAGACAATGTAGTATTGGTTTCTCGGAAAATCGTATCCGTATGCCAAATAATCCCGAAGCGCCATGGCACGTCCTTCAGACAGACGTTTGTTTGCAGCCAATGTTCCTTCCGGAGAAGCATAACCGATAATATCCAGACGGTTCACTTTCACATTCGGATCGGACTTCAGCTCATCGATCATCTTGCGGATTTTAGCCAGTTCCTGAGGGTTATTCATGTATTCGGGACGAATATTGACTTTATTCACCTCGAAATCCAAAAAACATTCTGCTTGAATATCCCGTTGTTTGATTTCTTCCGCTTTCGGTTGCAGATAAGCAAACTGAGGAACCACTACGTAAGGCGTCCATACACGTTCCAATGTCACTTTGCCAAATTCCTCTATGTTCATCAATGCCGTTTCGCCGCAACCACATTCATCACGCTGCACGTCCAGACGGGCATCCTTCATCCATGATTCGAACGGAACCAGATATTGATACCGAATCGTATCATTTCTTAGTTTTCCAGCTTTTTCCACTATATATGGCTTCTCGTAGTTTCTCTTCTCTTTGGCACTCATCAACGCAAGCTCACGCTCATACGCCAGATACTCGTCACGACCTTTAATAGAAACTTTCGGAAGATTTTGAGTGCGTCCGAGAGTCACCAGCTGCGGAATAAAATCCATTCCCCGGGCAGATTTCACTTTCACATTATTCAAAACAAAATCTATGTTGACATGAATAAAATCACCTTTCTGTTCCAACCGCACCAGATTCACAGTAATGCCACCTTCGTAAGAGCGGGATTGAGCCATAGCTGTGTTTATATTCAGGCTGCAAACCACCAACATACACACAAGGAAACCTATTTTTCTTATTATCATACTCCTTATTATTTAATTACATAAATAAGTGACACACTTGCTTTAGTAGGGCCAAAATAGTTTTTGCTGCTTTCCTTTAGTCTCGTACCACAAGTAGCGCAAGGATACTTGTCATATACAATGTGCACATATCCCACTCCAACAGACGTTTCTATACTCCAGCGTTTTTTCAGAATCCACGAATATCCTACGGAAAAGCCACCACCATAAAAATATCCCTGATAACGTGTATGCTGCATATTGTCACTGATAAAAGACCAGTCGGGCCATCCTCCTACATTGAAATCGGCATAATGTCCATGCATTCCGACAAACATACGCCGAAAACTCTCGCAAAACCAGTAACGGACTTCGGGTTGTATTCCCCAATGACGGAGACGTTTGCCGTCGGAAAGTTTCCACGGATTATAATTGACCGGAATGTCCAGCGTCCATTTACGCGTCAGTCCGATCTCCAGCCCCAGATTCATGGTAGTAGTAGCGTCATACAGCAGATTGCTTTTCAGCGCAACCTTCTGGGCATGACCCTCGGAAATAGCACATCCGAGCATGAATAATATGAGTATAGCAACTTTCTTCATTTATATCACATTTACTGTTGTTTATTGCCCTAATTGAGTAACATCTATTTTTATGCGTTGCACATTACTGATGCCCGTTTTAACGGAAGACACCATTGTTGTGAGATGTACGATTCCATTTCTGGAATCCGCCTCTATATTGGGCAATACCTTAATATATATCTTACCATCTTCAACGATAATGCGTTCTTCCCCTGTATGTTCCTCCGGCATTACGGAAGAATATAGGCGGATCCAATTTTTAGCACTTTCATCCACTTCGCCCGTAAGGCAGAAATAATTGATTTCATACACCTCCGAATTTGAATTTTCAGTAGGCATGAACTGAAGCATACTTCCTGTAGCAGGAACAGCTTTCTTTTGTCTAATATGAATTTCTTTTTCCAAATTTCCTGTTTTTAATGTTATATACACATTATCTATCACCTATTCCTCTTTGTCCTTCTTCATACCACATCAGCCAGTCAGAGCCCCCAACTGTTACCGGTGTTATCACCAGACCAATGGAAGTGACTATTGGTATCTTGTAATAAGAGTCTTGATTGTTGTAAGTCCCTTGAATGTTCGAACAGGTGTTGTTCAGAGGGCCGGACTCATACATAATATAATTCACAAGGATAGTTTCTTGAGTGTCACTATAAGATAGAGAGCCAAGCAAAGGATTGCTCAACGGTTTAGTCAACAACCCGGCATATATATCCGCACAAGTTGTCACCTCCGGCGTTAATTGGATGAGAATGCCAGTCACATTCAACTCCTGCACACACCCCACCACAGATAATAAAAAAGTCAAATTCAAAAAACTGGTTGTAAGTCTTGTTATTTCTCTCATTAATTCTCTAATGTACTTTCTTCTACTTCTCTTCTCTCTCTCTTATTTCTCTTTTTGCTTTTCTCTCAGGACAATATTTTTTGTCCAAATCTCATATTGCAAATTTCGGAATATTAAAGGAGATACAAAATTGTATTCATTTCTGTTACAGAGAATCAATTCAGAATAAAGGGGCTAATTATGCAGGTAGCAAGCAAGGAGATTACGAAATTCACAACAAAAATATTCAATATCCTTATTTCTTTCGATATGCGAACATTTTAAAATTTTCAAGTTTCTCTCATAAAAACTTGGGTAATGGAAAGGAGTTATAGTTTTTCGTGTCATTTAGATACAATTTAGGCACAAATTAGACAAAAGACATAGCTATTTTATACCACAAAATAGACTAATAACTTGTATAATTTGTGCCTAAATGACAAAATATTCAATTTCTGTATATATATAGCTATCAGATTATAAGGTTTTGCGCTCTGTTTCAGTAGGAGCAACCTCATCAGGAATACTGAATTCACGATTAGCAAACAGATCAGCAAGTCCTGAAATTTGTTTCAGGCGCAACAATTCATCACGGTCCATACCAATATTTTTCATTATCCATTGATCGGACATACCAGCCTTGTCAAGCTCCGCAACAATGTTGCACATCAATTCAATGTTATGCATTCCACGCGCACGGTTGTGCCGGATTGTCGAACTCATACGGTTAGACAGGTCTTTGTCTATCACTACAATTGGCAACAAGCCGTTTTCACGCTTATAGATTCGTTGGGAAGTTTTTAATACCGTATAGCGATGGTAACCATCCACCAGGATATAACGATCTTCATCTTTATCGTAGTAACATACACATGGCATCGTAAAGCCATCTTCCCAAATAGAAAGTTCCAGCAACTTCATTTCAGGCGGTGCAACGACATTCGGATTATAATCGTTCGCATATACTTTTTCTACAGGTACCGCTTTTACCTCGTAAACAGGGCTTTTATCTACACTCATGATACAATGATTCTATATTGTTCCATAATTTGACTTCTCTTACTCATCTCCTCCTTTGTGGGCGAGAATCCCATATATTTGCAGGCATGATCATTCTTAAGAATACAAACACACATCCGCTTATACGTAGGTATTTCTTTGAACTCCGGAATGTCGATATCATCCTGATATTCCATACGTACCGGTTTTTTCAGCGTTTTGTAGTTACTATTATCCATAACGATAATCGGTACTTTTGCATCAATCAGCTTTTGGATGGTGGCATCACTCAGGCATCCGCCTTTCGTCCGCCAGAAATTCACACTCACCGAAAGTTTCCGGAGATAGTTTTTCCTCGCCCGTTCCGGCAAAGTGGACAGCAAGAAATACATAAACTCGCGCCATGTATATCCTTCGGGAAGTTTCACCGACTGCCATCCCATCGCGTGAGTACCACCATACATACCGGTAAAGTTCACACCATTCACCCTTCCGACCATTTTACCCCAGGTATTGGGATCAAGCACCCGGTAAAGCTGCAAGCTTTCTTGCGCTTCATTAATAAAAGGACTCGCTACACGCTGACGCTCCAGATTGACTCCGGCACGATAGTAAAGGTCATATAAGGTATTATAATCCCACTGGAATTTCCCATTAGCCGTCCATACATCCGTAGTCTTCCAGTCGTAAATAGGATAGGCATTATAAATATCATTCCCTACCTTGGAAGTCCATTTGTATTTATGATACATCTGGAATTTGCGGCTCATATAGATACATCTCCACCGATTGAAACTTTCCTGTGTACGGATTCCGATCAGACAACAAGTGCGCACTGCGTCATTTTTATTATGTATCCATTGCGCAAAACGCATCTGGAATTCATAATCCCACATGGTTGTATTATAAAAAGGAAAATCATCTTTGGTCATTGCCTTTTTAGGCATGGAACGAACCCATATATTCTTTTTATTATCTTCCCAGGGACGCCAAAAAGATTGATACATTGAGGTGCAAGTAGCCACACGGAAAGGAATACACACCCGGTACACATCCAGAATATCCTTGTTAGCCTCCAGCATCCGGTCTACATAGTCAATAGTCATTTTGTACTGGATTTCATAATCCATGTGAAAAACTCCCAGACGTATCTTCAGATTATTCTTCCGGATATAATCGATACACATATTCAGCAATACCCCACTATCTTTGCCCCCGGAGAATGACACATATATATTATCAAATTCATTAAATATAACTTTCAATCATTCTTGTGCTAATTCATATACGTTCTTTGTGCCTGCTATTTTCTTTTTCGTCATAAGTTATCTATACATTTTTACATACCGTGTCCATTTCTTGTCCATGGATACAAATTCAAACTTTTCAAATGTTTCTTTATCTTGTACCAGTGTGACCGAATTGAGCAACCAACTCTCAGGTCCGAATTCTGCAATGACAACAGGCAACAAATACGACAGGATTTCCTCCCGTCCGGCGCCTTCTGCCTTCACATAATAATTATTGATTACAGCTTTCTTCCGGCTTTTCTGTTCCACCGGGACAAAGCCCACCACTTCTTTATCTTCAATCGCAATAAACCACACATACTCTTCGCCCGTCTTGAAAGGGTAATTATTGTTTGCGCGTATCACTTCTGGATCCATCACTATCGGCGCCAGAAGCCGATATAAGTGTTTGTCTTTTCCTTTTAATCGTATTATCTATATCATATCATTCAAAAATGGACACACAAAAATAAGGAAAAAATATCAAATTCGTCATTTCTGTTCCTAAAACATTTGTTTTTCATGTTATTATCTCTATATTTCGATATTTTTGAAATCACCCGTCCGTCATTTCTCTTTCGCGTTTAATGTAAGTCAGTATGGTAGCAAAGCTTAGATATTCCCGTCCGGGAATATGTGACCGACTTTGAGATTGATAACGGACAAAGATAATTTCGCATGCCAATTCATATTTGAAATGTAGCTTTAAACGGTGCTGCAAAAACTCATACACCCGGCAGAGATAACGTCTCCCACCTTGGCATTGGGAATCACTCGTGGCTCACGATACGTATCCGATATTTGTTCCATTTTCTCTTTCTGACGGATGTACTGTTTCCGCTTTCGTTGTAAACGATCTTTTATGATCTCTATTCCTTTCGACATTATAAAATTTAGTTATATATAAACGGTTTAACATTACTGATTATTAACCGGCAAAAACGCCATATAAATTCAATTTCATATGCAAATATAGAGAAGATTGTTTAAATAATTAGATTTTTATTTAAAAATATTCATACTTATAACACATTTAAATTACCGGCATCATAAAATCGGTTTTTCTTTCCAATGAAATGAATCACACTTTTGCTGAATATATAAATATTTTAAACAATGGGTAATCAATCTTTTGGCAGGCTGCTTCATGGCTGCCATGTACTGTCCGAAGTGGTAGTAGCTTATTTTCCCAACTATCAGCATAATTGTTCAGCAGTGAAAGCATTCCGCCGAACCATAAAAGAACACGCGGTATTGCTGAACCAACTCACGGAAACGGGATTCACGTTTGAAACAAGTTTCATTCTTTTACTATGAATCGCCCCTTATTCATCAGAATAAGGGTACAAATTCACCGAATAGATAGGTAAAAAACATATCCTCAATATAGAAATCAAAAAAACTTTTTACTTTTTGTGTAGAATAGCCAATATGTCGTTTTTATGCCCAAACAAGCTGCTCGGCAAACTTTTTAGTTGCCAATATTGGAATAGTTCTCACAATCCTCTATTAATCAAACGTTTACGACAGTCAATTACCTTATATAAAAAATGGTCAATTAAAAATTTAGACAAAATTTGGTCAAATATTCCTTTTTATTAATTAAAATGGCTACAGTTTCACATACTAGTATTGGATTTCAGTCTCTTTTCTATATATTTGCGCCCGCATTTTTATTTTCGAATTAACCTCCTTATTCAATTTACCAAAGCTAGATAAAACAAATGGAAAAAATAAACGCAGTAATTACAGGAGTCGGAGGATATGTACCCGATTATATCTTGACCAATGATAAGATTTCAAAAATGGTAGATACCACCGATGAATGGATTATGGGGCGTATTGGCATTAAGGAAAGGCGTATTCTGAAAGATGAAGGACTGGGAACTTCTTACATAGCTCGTAAAGCTGTCAAACAACTGATAAAACGCACCCATACAAATCCGGATGATATTGATCTGGTAATTGTAGCTACAACAACTCCTGATTACCGCCTTCCTTCCACTGCTTCTATTTTATGTGAGAGACTGGAACTGAAAAGAGCTTTTGCTTTCGACATACAGGCTGTTTGCAGTGGTTTTTTATATGCATTGGAGACAGGAGCTAACTTTATCCGTTCCGGAAATTACAAGAAAGTGGTGGTTGTAGGTGCTGAAAAGATGTCGTCAATAATAAACTATACCGATCGGGCAACTTGTCCTATTTTCGGCGATGGCGGAGCAGCCGTCATGCTTGAACCTACCACTGAAGATTTGGGTATTATGGATGCTGTGTTAAGGACAGATGGCAAAGGATTACCTTTTTTACATATTAAAGCCGGTGGTTCCGTATGCACCCCTTCTTATTATTCATTGGATAATCAAATGCACTACATCTATCAGGAAGGACGCACTGTATTCAAATATGCAGTATCTAACATGGCAGACGCCTGTGAATCTATCATTGCAAGAAACCATCTAAGTAAAGACAATATCGACTGGGTAATTCCTCATCAAGCTAATCAACGTATTATTACTGCTGTAACACAGCGCTTGGAAGTTCCTGCCGAAAAAGTCATGGTCAATATCGAACGATACGGGAATACCAGTGCGGGCACTCTCCCACTCTGCCTTTGGGATTTTGAAGATAAACTTAAAAAAAGAGACAACCTGATTCTTACAGCATTTGGAGCAGGGTTTGCCTGGGGAGCTATTTATATAAAATGGGGATATGACGGAAAAAGAGATAGTATTTATTAGATATGCATACAACTTATCGCTGCTTACATATATAGGCGTACCGAGAAATACCCGCACTATTTATTAAGTCTTTATCAACGTTCAGACTTGATTTCTCTTACCCCGCATTAGACGATTTAGTAAATAATGAGGAATTAGGCAATAAATTAACTGTGCATGTGTCCATTTATAGCACTGCTGAAAAAATAGCATTCCCATTGCGATAAACAATGTAGCACCGATAAGTACTTGAAATGGCAGCCATGGCAATGCCTCAATCGGAAGCAACATCGGTATAAGTGCAATAGCTCCCACTGGTGCAAAGAACTTGCCAAGCCATTCGAACATTGTGAATAATACAATGAATATAAAAAGAGCAACTAAAGTTTCAGATCCTCCTAAATAGTAATAACCTATTAACTGAAAAACAGTACCTACCAACGAACCTGTAAAAAGTAACAAAACAGTCAGTACAGGGCGGTTTCTAAATCCCGCTTTTGAATTAACAAACTCCACATATGCAACTATCAATGGAGGAATAATAAAATAAAAGTTAGAGGTATATACCGCCAAGCAGGTAACTACAAACACACTAATCATCAGACAAAGCCATAGAATACTATCTCTTCCCCAATGACGTTCCACAGCTTCATAAGTATTCGTTTTTCGTAGTCCGAGACGTTCCATCCAACGCTGAATAATAATTATTATTAGTGTCATAACAAAGACAGATAATGGATAAGCCCAACTCTCTGTTTTTAACAATACGGGAAGTACACAAGCGGAGATTAAAGGAAATAGCGAAGCACGGGTAAAAAGCAGACCAATCGCAGAACATAAAAAGGCTATGGAGACATTAACAATCATAGGAAACGGAGAGTAAAGCACTATAAAAACTCCAGCACAAGCACCCAAAGTCATCAGCAACAACATTTGCCAGTGTTTCACGCGCCATACCCGCTTATCCACAATCCACATTCCAATAGTAAGTGCAGCCATTTCAGGAAAAATAATTTCCTTTTCATGCAAAAGTTCAGCTACTCCAATCATCAACAATATCATGCCCAATGCGCATAAATATCTCTTCCGTAATTGAACATTACTAAATAGTGGAAAAGGTCTTGACATATTCTCTGTTTTGCCTAGATGTTTCATATCATTCATTAATTAATAAGAAGATAACTATATTGAATGAGCATATAAAATATTTATAATATAAAAAGCCTCTATATTCCACTATTAATCACATACAACTCTTTCAATATTAATAATAAAAAAGAGAATGACCTTCATCATCCTCCTAGAGCGGTGCGTACGGGGCAGTAACATATATACTTACTGGCATATAGTGATACATACAGGTACATTGATTGTCTTGTGATGCAAGAAAGTTTGTTGCCTGTTGTTTCATTGGGTATCACAATATGCCACAGAATTGAGACCCAGATTGAGACCCGTGTTTTCAATATGACTACTCGTCATATCAAGGCAGACACACGTCATATTCTATCAAATCACTATATGACGGCTCGTCATATTTCTATGCAAAGGAACGATTCTTGAAAAAATCTTGTCGAACAATAGAATTAGAATATGAACAAGAAAGATTTGTGCAATGCTCTTGCAGAGAAAACAGGGCTGACTAAAACAGAAGCTCAAAAAGCCTTTAATGCTGTTATTGAAATCGTAGCCAATGAAATGAAAAAGAATGGCAGAATCACCCTTATCGGTTTCGGTTCGTTCTCCGTCAAACAGAAAGCTGCGAGGAAAGGGATGAATCCGACTTCTTTCGCCCCGATTGATATTCCTGCTAAAAAGGTTGTAAACTTTAAGCCCAGTATCTATCTGAATCACCTCTTAAACGTTAAGAAAAGAGGGAGAAAAAGGAAAGATGAAAATAATATCAGCTTATAACATACTTGCAATTATGCCGTTGAGCATATCTTCGGCTCTCTGGTCATAATCCCGATTAGACAAATGGCTTTCAAGTTCATCAAAGCCGTTTGTCTTTTCGATTATAGACAGCAATGTCCTTAAATCATAAAAATCGGTCTTTTTGCGCTGAATGTTAGCGGTATTATTATATACACGCAAGGAATATATTTTACTGTAAACCAATATATTATATTCCGATATACAGTTTTTAACAATTTAGATATTGTATAAATTTGTAGATTTTGTAGATTATGCGTATTTTTGTAGAAAATAATTCTAAAAAATATATGGGAAATCACGGTATAAAATGTCCTTATTGTAACAAAGAGGAAGATATTGTCAAAAATGGAATAATCAAACATAAAGCCAAAGAGAGGCAACGTTTTTTGTGCAAAAACTGCAATAGAAACTTTTATCCAGAGTTTACGCAATCCAAAATTGACAAATGCCGACAAGCTATTATCATGTATTTGGAAGGTATGAATAAAGTAGAAATTGAGGCTATCCTAAAAGTGGATCGTTATGACGTACGACGGTGGATAAAGAAATACGGAAAAGATTTAGAAGAGATAAGAAACAACAGGATAGTAGAATCTATGAAAATAGAAGAAGTCTATGCTGTAACTCCCAATGAAAGCAAGGATGCCGAATATCCATACAAAAACACATACCACAACGATGGATTTACAATTATTGAAAAAGAAGATAAAACCCATATTACATTCTTGAAAGGCAAGCAACGATTTACTGTTGTTTTTAGAGCAAACAAAGAAAAACCAATTGAACATATATTGGAGCCAGAATAACACTGCCAATTAGTAGCCAAAACAGACCTCAACCGACTGCCAACTTTTGATGAAAGAAAGAAAAAGTAACAGGCTGAGCGTTTCGGGAGACCAATGGGGGAGACCAACTTTATTTGCGTGAATGAATAATGGGGTGATAAGAGTTGGTATTCTGCCTACATACTATAATAAGGTATAGAACAAAAACGGTGTAGCCCACAGTATGCGTATTGTACTGTGGGCTACACCGTTGATCTCCCTGTCGGTATCAATCAGGGGACTATGCAGTAACCATACTATTTTCCGCCACGCCAATTTTATCGGCTG
>ENA-ORME01000344-ORME01000344.1-human-gut-metagenome-genome-assembly--contig:-NODE-344-length-18215-cov-13.209692_pt1 | contig 18215 bp, 14 predicted proteins | sample MGYA00242097_ERZ508983 | MGnify/ENA primary metagenome ERZ508983 (study PRJEB26280, sample SAMEA2531408) | human gut metagenome | biome: human gut; feature: human-associated habitat; material: faeces...
ACGCCGATGGTACTGCGTAACAGTGGGAGAGTAGGTAGCCGCCATTTTTAGAGAAGCCCTTCCGGTAGAAATACCAGAAGGGCTTTATTGTTTTGGATACTTTCGGAATTTAAGCACACATCATCCACAAGCTTCAAATCTCCTCTCCTGTTCTGCTAAAAAACAAACGAGACCGGACAATCTTTTAATAATACTATTTTTCAGTATCCTTTTCAGCCTCTTTTTCCTTCAATTTCATTCTTTTTCCTTCTGTTTTATTTAAAATCCCATATTTTGCCAAGACTAAATACCCTTTCAAAATTGAACTGCTTTTTCAAAATGGAAAGGTCGGCTCTGTTATTATATATTTCCTTCTTCTTTATATGTGTCTGATAATCAATTTGTTGCTATTTGTTTTAGAGTTTTGGCACGCATTTGGCATAATACATTGCAAGTATTATAATAATAAATATTTAAAAGATTAAAGACATGGAGATAACACTATCATTTGTTTTTTGCCTCTTGAGCGGCTTTGCCTGTTTCTGGCTATTTGGGAAATGTGTAGACTGGTTTGAAAAGATCTAGAAGAGGAAAGGAGAATTAATTATGTACACAGCACTATTTGTATTAGGTATTGCAATCTTCGGTTATTTGATGTATGTACTCATCAGACCCGAAAAGTTTTAAAGTTATACAGTTTAAGGTAAAAGTATGAATACAGAAATTTTAGGTGTGGTCGCACAAGTTGCCTTGATGGTGATTTTGGCTTATCCACTAGGAAGATACATTGCCAAGGTTTATAAAGGAGAGAAAACCTGGTCGGATTTCATGGCTCCTATTGAAAGGGTCATTTATAAAGTATGCGGAATTGACCCTAAAGAAGAAATGAACTGGAAACAGTTCCTGAAAGCATTATTGATATTGAATGCATTTTGGTTCGTATGGGGAATGGTATTGCTGGTTTCGCAAGGATGGTTACCTTTAAATCCGGATGGCAACGGTCCCCAAACGCCGGATCAGGCTTTTAATACCTGTATCAGTTTTATGGTCAACTGTAACTTGCAGCACTATAGTGGTGAAAGCGGATTGACTTATTTCACACAGCTGTTTGTCATTATGCTCTTCCAGTTTATTACCGCTGCAACCGGTATGGCTGCTATGGCTGGTATTATGAAGAGTATGGCTGCCAAGACAACAAAAACAATCGGTAACTTCTGGCATTTTTTGGTAGTGAGCTGTACACGTATCCTGTTACCGCTTTCTTTGATTGTAGGTTTCATCCTGATTCTTCAGGGAACCCCGATGGGATTCGACGGAAAAATGAAGGTAACTACCCTCGAAGGACAGGAACAGATGGTTTCGCAAGGACCTGCGGCTGCCATTGTGCCCATTAAACAATTAGGAACGAATGGAGGTGGTTACTTTGGTGTGAACTCTTCTCATCCGTTGGAAAATCCGACTTATCTTACCAATATGGTGGAGTGCTGGTCTATCTTGATTATTCCGATGGCAATGGTACTTGCATTAGGGTTTTATACTCGTAGAAAGAAACTGGCTTATAGTATTTTCGGAGTGATGCTCTTTGCTTTTCTGGTAGGCGTCTGTATCAATGTCAGTCAGGAAATGGGTGGAAATCCCCGTATCGATGAACTGGGAATTGCGCAGGATAACGGTGCGATGGAAGGTAAGGAAGTTCGTTTGGGTGCCGGAGCTACAGCACTTTGGAGCATTGTGACTACTGTTACTTCCAATGGTTCTGTGAATGGTATGCATGATTCTACTATGCCGTTGTCCGGTATGATGGAGATGCTGAATATGCAGATTAATACTTGGTTCGGCGGTGTAGGCGTAGGTTGGATGAATTATTATACGTTCATTATTATCGCGGTATTTATCAGCGGTTTGATGGTAGGTCGCACACCGGAATTTCTCGGAAAGAAAGTAGAAGCCCGTGAAATGAAAATAGCTACGATAGTAGCACTGCTTCATCCATTTGTCATATTAGTGTTCACAGCAATCTCAAGTTATATATATGTACATCATCCTGACTTTGTGGAAAGCGAGGGCGGTTGGCTGAACAATCTTGGATTCCACGGCTTGAGTGAGCAGCTTTATGAGTATACATCTTGTGCCGCTAACAATGGTTCCGGCTTTGAAGGACTGGGAGATAATACTTATTTCTGGAACTGGACCTGTGGTATTGTACTTATTCTTAGCCGATTCCTGCCTATTATCGGACAAGTTGCCATTGCCGGCCTGCTGGCTCAGAAGAAGTTCATTCCCGAGAGTGCCGGAACACTGAAGACTGATACGCTGACTTTCGGAATAATGACGTTTGTCGTTATCTTCATTGTGGCTGCTCTGTCCTTCTTCCCGGTACACGCTTTGAGTACAATTGCCGAACATTTAAGTTTGTAATTCTGAATTAGAGAAGATATGAAAAATATGAAATCAGCTTCTTTGTTTCAAAAGGAGCAAGTTATAGAAAGCCTGAAACAATCATTCGTGAAGCTAAACCCGCGACTGATGATAAAGAACCCGATCATGTATACGGTAGAGGTGGCTACAGTGGTCATGTTGTTTGTGACCCTTTACTCCATCATCAATCCCTCTCAGGGTTCGTTTGCCTACAACATAGCTGTGTTTATCATTCTGTTTATTACACTGCTGTTTGCCAATTTTGCCGAAGCGATTGCCGAAGCACGGGGAAAAGCGCAAGCCGACAGCCTGCGTAAAACACGGGAAGAGACACCTGCCAAAAAGGTGGAAGGTAATCAAATAGTGACTGTAAGTTCTTCACAACTAAAGAAAGGAGATGTGTTTGTCTGTGAAGCCGGAGACGTGATTCCGTCCGATGGGGAAATAATCGAAGGATTGGCCTCTATCGATGAAAGTGCGATTACAGGTGAGTCTGCTCCGGTGATCCGGGAGGCGGGCGGCGATAAAAGCTCAGTGACGGGAGGTACGAAAGTATTGTCCGATCATATAAAAGTAATGGTGACCACCCAACCGGGAGAAAGTTTTCTGGATAAAATGATTGCACTGGTGGAAGGTGCGTCTCGTCAGAAAACTCCGAATGAGATAGCACTGACTATTCTGCTGGCTGGTTTTACACTTGTCTTTGTCATTGTGTGTGTGACGTTAAAACCGTTTGCCGATTACAGCAATACTGTCATTACCATTGCTTCACTTATTTCTTTGTTTGTGTGCCTGATTCCGACAACTATCGGCGGACTTCTTTCTGCCATCGGTATTGCCGGTATGGACCGTGCACTACGTGCGAATGTGATAACAAAATCGGGTAAGGCAGTGGAAACTGCCGGCGATATTGATACCTTGTTGCTGGATAAGACCGGAACTATCACCATCGGTAATCGTAAAGCTACCCATTTTCACACTGCGCCGGGCATTGATCTGCACGCTTTTGTAGAAAACTGTCTGCTTTCTTCTCTGTCCGATGAAACTCCGGAAGGCAAATCAATCGTAGAACTGGGACGTGAATCAGGTATCCGTATGCGCAGCTTGAATACGACAGGCGCACGAATGATTAAGTTTACAGCCGAAACCAAATGCTCGGGTGTCGATTTGCCGGACGGAACTCAGATTCGTAAAGGGGCTTTTGATGCTATCCGTAAGATTGTGGAAACTGCCGGAAATAAATTCCCCGAAGAAGTGGAAAAGGTGATCGCTGCTATTTCAAGCAATGGTGGTACGCCGTTGGTGGTATGTGTTAATCGGAAAGTGACGGGTGTTATCGAATTGCAGGATATCATCAAGCCGGGTATTCAGGAACGTTTCGAACGCTTGCGCAAAATGGGAGTGAAGACAGTGATGGTGACCGGTGATAACCCGCTGACTGCCAAATATATTGCAGAAAAGGCAGGTGTCGATGATTTTATTGCCGAAGCGAAGCCGGAAGATAAAATGGAATATATCAAGAAGGAACAACAGTCCGGCAAACTGGTGGCAATGATGGGGGACGGTACGAATGATGCTCCCGCTTTGGCTCAGGCGAATGTCGGAGTAGCAATGAACAGTGGTACGCAGGCTGCAAAGGAAGCCGGCAATATGGTAGATCTGGATAATGATCCTACCAAACTGATCGAGATTGTGGAAATCGGTAAGCAGTTGCTGATGACCCGTGGAACACTGACTACTTTCTCTATCGCCAACGATGTGGCTAAATATTTTGCCATTGTCCCCGCCTTGTTTATGGTGGCTATCCCCGAACTGGCGGCGTTGAATATCATGCAGTTGCATAGTCCTGAGAGTGCGATCCTTTCGGCAGTCATCTTCAATGCGATTATTATTCCGATCTTGATTCCGTTGGCTTTGCGTGGCGTTCAGTACAAGCCGATAGGTGCAAGTGCTTTGCTTCGCCGGAATCTGCTGATTTACGGTGTAGGTGGTGTGATTGCTCCGTTTATCGGAATTAAACTGATTGATTTATTAGTAGGTTTATTCTTTTAATTAAAAAACAATAGCGATGAAAACTTTATTTAAATCACTAAAGATAACTCTTGTTTTCTGTGTCTTTTTCTCCGTATTCTATATTCTTATTTTGTGGTTGTTTGCACAAGTGGCAGGACCTAATAAGGGAAATGCTGAAGTTGCCACACTGGATGGAAAAGTGGTGGGTGCGGCCAATGTCGGTCAGATGTTTACAAAAGATATTTATTTCTGGGGACGTCCTTCGTGTGCCGGAGACGGTTATGATGCTTCTAGTTCGTCCGGTAGCAACAAAGGACCCACGAATCCCGAATATCTGGCTGAAGTGGAAGCGCGTATCGATACGTTCCTTGTACATCATCCTTATCTGAGCCGTAAAGATGTTCCGGCGGAGATGGTAACGGCGAGTGCCTCCGGTCTCGACCCTAATATTACTCCGCAATGTGCATACGTGCAGATAAAGAGAGTGGCACAGGCACGTGGCCTGACTGAAAACCAAGTGAAAGAAATCGTTGATCAAAGTGTGGAGAAGCCTTTACTCGGAATTTTCGGAACAGAGAAAATAAATGTGCTGAAGCTGAATATAGCACTTGAAGAGAATAAATAACCAAACACTGGGCGGCGTGCCTGTCCGAATCGTTTTAGTTATTTATTGCGGTTCAAATAAACAGGGCTGGACAGGGCGCTGCTCTTTTTTAGAAACATAAAATAAAAAGATAAATATGAAGAGTTTTTTTAGTAAGAAGATTGTTGTAGGAGCATTGGTTACGGCAACTGTATGCGTATCGGGTATAACGGATGCAAAAGCACAGGAATTTGCTGTGCAGGGAGATATTGTCAGTTCCTATGTCTGGCGGGGAATGTACCAGGGTGGAGGTGCGGCTTTTCAACCCACGCTGGGGTTTGGGTTCGATAATTTTTCTGTTACCGCATGGGGATCTACTAATTTCAGTGGAGGGAATAAAGAACTGGATCTGACTCTTGCCTATAAGTTTGGTAAGGCGGGACCTACGCTGACGGTTGCCGATTTGTGGTGGGAAGGTGAAGGGGCATATAAATATTTTAATTTTAAGAGCCACGAGACGGGACATCATTTTGAGGCGGGATTGGCTTATACGTTGCCCGTAGAGAAGTTTCCCCTGTCCGTAGCGTGGTATACGATGTTTGCCGGAAAAGACAAGAAGCTGAATGATAGCGGAGAACTGAAACAGAATTATTCCTCCTATCTGGAACTGAACTATCCTTTCAGTGTGAAAAATGTCGATTTAAATGTAACTTGCGGCGCAGTGCCGTATAAGGCGGAGGGTATGTACATGAATAGTGGCTTCGCCGTGACTAATGTAGCTTTAAAAGGAATGACAGAGATAAAAATTAATGATAAGTTTTCATTGCCGATATTTGCACAGGCTATATGGAATCCATGTGTTGAAGATGCTTTTTTGGTTTTTGGCGTAACTTTAAGACCATAGATATAAACTCATGAATTTTTATTATGCAGAAACCCGTGGTGATCGTGATGATTACTACGGGTTGAAATAGTTTATAAACAGCAATTAATGAAATGGATATGGATAGAGAACAGAGTGTACAACATTTTTTGGATCTGATCAAGAAGTCTCATCGAGGCAAGTTTAAAATCTATATCGGCATGATAGCCGGTGTAGGGAAGTCTTACCGTATGCTTCAGGAGGCTCATGAACTGCTGGAGAATGGGGTGGACGTACAAATCGGCTATATTGAAACTCACGGACGTGCCGGAACGGAGGCTCTGATGCAGGGGCTGCCTGTGATCCCCCGACGTAAAATTTTCTATAAAGGAAAAGAGTTGGAGGAAATGGATGTGGACGCCATTATCCGCCTTCATCCCGAGATTGTGATTGTGGACGAACTGGCACACACCAATGTGGAAGGCAGTTTGAACGAGAAACGTTGGCAGGATGTGATGACTCTGTTGGATGAGGGGATTAATGTGATTTCCGCAATCAATATCCAGCATATCGAGAGTGTGAATGAAGAAGTGCAGGAGATTGCAGGGATCGAGGTGAAAGAACGGGTGCCGGACAGTGTGCTTCAGGAAGCGGATGAAGTGGTGAATATCGACTTGACAGCGGAAGAACTGATCTCGCGTCTGAAAGCAGGAAAGATATACCGTCCGGAAAAGATTCAGACGGCACTGGATAATTTCTTCCGGACCGAGAATATCCTTCAACTGCGGGAACTGGCTCTGAAGGAAGTGGCGCTCCGGGTGGAGAAGAAGGTGGAGAATGAGGTTGTGATGGGTGTCTCGGTCGGAATCAGGCATGAGAAGTTCATGGCTTGTATCAGTAGTCATGAGAAAACACCCAGGAGGATTATCCGGAAGGCGGCACGTCTGGCAACACGATATAATACGACTTTCGTTGCTCTCTATGTGCAGACTCCGAGGGAGAGTATGGACCGGATTGATCTGGCCAGCCAGCGTTATCTGCTGAATCATTTTAAACTGGTGGCAGAACTGGGCGGAGAGGTCATCCAGGTGCAGTCGAAGGATATTCTGGGGAGTATTGTCAAAGTTTGTCGGGACAAGCAAATATCTTCTGTCTGCATGGGAACTCCTAATCTGAGATTTCCTCATGCCATTTGCTCCATACTCGGATATCGAAAGTTTTTGAATAATTTGTCACAAGCTAATGTAGATTTGATTATACTTGCATAATATTAACCGTATGAACGATATGAATATTAAAACAAAACTGATTCTCGGCATCGGGATGCTGGCGGGAATGATTATTTTGCTGGTAACACTTTCTGTTGTGAACCTTCAGTTGCTGACTGCCACAGAACCTGACAGTCCTGCCGCTATGCCGGCATTGGAACGCGCTCTGTTGTGGATTTCCGTTACCGGCGGTATTTGTATATTGACCGGATTGACATTGCTGTATTGGTTGCCCCGAACAATCAGTAAACCCATCAAGGAACTGAAACAAGGGATTCTTGAAATAGCCAATCATAATTATGAAGAACGGCTGGATATGAGAAATAATCAGGAGTTTCGGGAAGTCGCCGAGAGTTTCAACCGTATGGCGGAACGTCTGGCCGAGTATCGGGCAAGTACGTTAGCAGATATTCTTTCTGCCAAGAAATTCATTGAGGCCATCGTGAACAGTATCGACGATCCGATAATCGGTCTGAATATGGATCGTGAGATTTTGTTTATTAATGAGGAAGCACTGAACGTGCTGAATCTGAAAAGAGGTAATGTCATACGTAAATCTGCGGAAGAATTGTCTTTGAAGAATGATCTGCTTCGCCGGCTGATTCGTGAACTGGTGACGCCGGGAGATCAGAAAGAGCCGTTAAAGATATATGCCGATGATAAAGAGAGTTATTTCAAGGCTTCCTATATTCCTATCATAAATACGGATGCAGGGAAGGATGAACCCAGCAAATTAGGGGATGTCATTCTGCTGAAGAATATAACGGAATTCAAGGAACTGGATTCTGCTAAGACTACATTTATTTCGACCATTTCACACGAATTGAAAACTCCGATTGCGGCTATCATGATGAGTCTGCAGCTATTGGAAGATAAACGTGTCGGTGAGCTGAATGATGAACAGGAACAGTTGTCCAAAAGCATCAAGGAAAATAGCGAACGCCTGTTGAGCATTACGGGCGAATTGCTGAATATGACTCAGGTAGAGGCAGGCAAGCTGCAATTAATGCCGAAGATAACGAAGCCTATTGAACTGATAGAATATGCGATTAAAGCTAATCAGGTACAAGCGGATAAGTTCAATATCCAGATAGAAGTAGAGTACCCGGAAGAGAAAATCGGCAAGCTCTTTGTCGATAGTGAAAAGATAGCTTGGGTATTGACTAATTTGCTCAGCAATGCGATCCGTTATTCTAAAGAAAACGGGCGTGTCGTGATTGGCGCCAGGCAGGAAGGAGATATGATCGACCTGTACGTTCAGGATTTCGGTAAAGGCATCGATCCCCGTTACCACAAGAGTATTTTCGACCGTTACTTCCGTGTTCCCGGAACAAAAGTTCAGGGCAGCGGACTCGGTTTGTCTATTTCGAGAGACTTTGTGGAAGCGCATGGCGGTACGCTGACAGTAGAAAGTGAACTGGGAAAAGGAAGTCGGTTTGTGATGCGACTGAAAGCATAAAAGAGAATGTTCGGAAAGTGTCCGAGGCGGTTGCTGTGATAAATAAATGTGGTAGCTGATTTAATTTGAAATGAAACTTTGGGAATCAAGACATTGCAGCGTCTTTTAAAATCTTTATATTTGCAGACTAATTGAAGTTAAAGTCAAATTTATACAATATAATAACTTAAAAGAACCAGAATCAGATGAAACAGGACATGATTGTTATCCTTGACTTGGGTAGTCACGAGAATACGGTATTGGCGCGCGCCATCCGTGCATTAGGAGTTTATAGTGAGATTTATCCTCACGACATCACAGTAGAAGAACTGAAAGCATTGCCCAACGTAAAGGGTATTATTATCAATGGTGGACTGAACAACGTGATCGACGGTGTTGCTATTGACGTGAATCCGTCTATTTATACGATGGGGATTCCTGTTATGGCTGCCGGTCACGATAAAGCGACTTGCGCAGTGAAGCTTCCGGCATTTACAGATGATATCGAGGCTATTAAGGCTGCTATAAAGTCTTTCGTATTTGATACTTGTCAGGCTGAAGCTAACTGGAATATGGCGAACTTTGTCAATGACCAGATCGAGCTGATCAGACGTCAGGTGGGTGATAAGAAAGTATTGCTGGCATTGTCGGGTGGTGTTGACAGCTCAGTGGTAGCTGCTTTACTTTTGAAGGCAATCGGTGAAAATTTGGTATGCGTGCACGTAAATCACGGCTTGATGCGTAAAGGTGAGTCTGAAGATGTTGTTGAAGTATTCAGCAACCAATTGAAAGCAAATCTGGTTTATGTAGATGTAACAGACCGCTTCCTGGATAAATTGGCAGGTGTGGAAGATCCCGAACAGAAACGTAAGATTATCGGTGGTGAGTTTATCCGTGTGTTCGAAGAAGAAGCACGTAAACTGGATGGTATCGATTTCTTAGGTCAGGGTACTATTTATCCGGATATTGTAGAGAGCGGAACGAAGACTGCCAAGATGGTGAAATCTCATCATAATGTAGGCGGTCTGCCTGAAGATCTTAAGTTCCAGCTTGTAGAGCCCTTGCGCCAGTTGTTCAAGGATGAAGTGCGTGCTTGTGGTCTGGAGTTGGGGTTGCCTTATGAGATGGTTTACCGTCAGCCGTTCCCCGGTCCTGGTTTAGGTGTACGTTGTCTGGGTGCTATCACACGCGATCGTCTGGAAGCAGTACGTGAGTCTGACGCCATTTTGCGTGAAGAGTTCCAGATTGCCGGCCTGGATAAAAAGGTATGGCAATACTTTACCGTAGTGCCTGACTTTAAATCTGTTGGTGTACGCGATAATGCCCGTTCTTTCGATTGGCCGGTGATTATCCGCGCTGTCAATACGGTAGATGCTATGACAGCTACTATTGAACCGGTAGACTGGCCTATCCTGATGAAAATCACAGACCGTATTCTGAAAGAAGTGAAGAATGTGAATCGTGTTTGCTATGATATGTCGCCGAAACCTAATGCGACTATTGAATGGGAATAAGAGTATAGAGCATTAAATAGAATAGCCCCCGGAAGCTGAATATAAACTTTCGGGGGCTAATTTTTTGCATTTAGCGTCACCTATGGCGTCACCTGCCACCAATTGATGTATAAAAGAAAAAGGCACCCAAGAGTGGAAGCCTCTCAAATGCCTTATTCTTATCAAGTAGCGGGACCCGGGATTGAACCGGGGACCTCATGATTATGAATCACATAGAAACGTTTTTTCTTGATTTTTCTTGTTTTAAATAAAACTTTGTTTGTTTGCTAACTTTTTGATAATCAGTGGTCCTGTTTTGATTCGTTTTTTGTATTTTTGTAATGTCTTCCAATTGTGATTTCACTATGATTTCGCAAATTGATTTCACGCAGCATATAAACATAACAAAAAGCATAGGTATGAATAAACAAGGATTAGGTTATTTAAAGCAAGAACGAGTGCTGAATATTACAGTAACTTTAACATTAGACACAAAACGTAAAAGTGATGAATTGAATGTATGCGTGCGTGTCAATCAGAATAGAAAAACTATCTATATCCGTACTGGATTGAAAGTAACTTTGAAGTATTGGGATAAATTAATAGCTTCTACTGGTCGTGGTGTTACGAATGAGAGTAAGAGCCTTTGGAAGGTTAAGGAGAGTCAATTAATTGAGTTTGATAGAACGATTAAAGAGATAAATAAGCTACGTGAACAAAATGCTTTTTCTTTGGATGCTTTACAAAAGAATATGAAGGGTAAATCAGGGGGAGAATCTTTGTTAGCCTTATGGGAAGAAGTTGCTTCGTCGAACAAATTAGGTACAGCAGAAAGTTATAGAATAGCAGCCAAGTGTTTTGAAAAGTTGGTTGGTGATATTGCTTTTAAGGATGTTAATGAGGAAACTATAGATTTATGGGAAAAGGAAATGGAGAAGCTGTATTCTCATACTACCATTGGTATTTATATGCGTGCTTGTCGTGTCGTTGTAAATGAAGCAATTAGAAGGAATTTAGTCGATGAAAAAAAATATCCTTTTGGTAAGGGTAAGATAGAAATAAAGAAAGGTAGTACACGGAAGGAAGAATATTTATCTGTAACTGATATGATGCGATTATATAACTTTTCAGAGCAAGATGTTCCCGGGCATTGGAAAAAAGGTTATAAGTTTGTTGTACTTCGTAGTGTGGCTACATTTTTAGCTGCTTATTTGGGTAATGGTATGAATCTAGCAGACTTAGCTCGACTGGAATATAATGATTATTATTTTTCTACAGGTAAATCATGCTTTCGTTTTTTAAGAACAAAAACCAAGGATAAATCTGATAATCAAAGTGAGGTAATAGTTCCTATTGTACCGGAATTGCGAGCTATTATAAATAAATATGGTAGTGAAGAAAAGTGTGGTAACAGAGTGTTTGATTATGTCTTGGAGAATATAACGGATGAGGAATTAATAAGGAAACATGTTGCTCAAGAGAATAGTAATATCAAAGATAGATTAGCAGTCGTTTGTAAGTTGCTTGAAATGCCTCAACGACCGAGTATGACGTGGGCAAGACATTCATTTGCAACGAATTTAACTCATGCGGGGGTACCGGAAAGATATATATCACAAGCAATGGGGCATAGTACAAGTAAAAATGTGACAGCACTTTATATTAGTGAGTTTCCTCATGAGAAGATGATGCAGTTTAACTCGTTTTTATTGGAAGAAAAAAGAGAAGATATAGAAATGCTGCCGAAAAATAATATCCGTGATGAACTTAAAAAAATGTCAAAGAATGAGTTATTATCAATGTTTGTAGAATTAATGAATGAGGAGGTGTAGTTATGCTTGAAGATAAGAAATACGAGAAACTGCGATTGAAATTTTTAGCAGATAATAAAAAATTTGAAGAATTGGAGGATAGTGATATAGATTTGTTGGAAGAAATACGTGAAATTGCAATCAATGAGGACAATGAACGATTATCTAAGGAAATAGATTATGATGATCTCTATCTTAGTGAAGAAGAGGAAGAAAGACAACGTCTATCTGAATTAAAGTATTTTTATTATGATTTTTGTTTAGAGACTAAACAAAATCCAGATAGGGTTTCGATGTTTATAAGTCATTATGAATATGACAGAAACATAAATAGTAGCATACAAAAAACTAGAGCGATATGTATGAATGAAAGCTCTGATGAAGAGAGAATAAAAACTTTTTCAGATAAAATAAAGTCAATCGAGAATAAGATTATTTCTGTGGTAGATTTTGGAGATGATTGGGCTGATCTTGGCAAACCAGGAATAAACGATGTGAATATTTTGGCTAAATGGGTTGATGATAATGACGACTTTTATTTATTTATCCAGCTGCTATTAGTCATTGATAAGTTGAAATATTATAAAAAAGAATTGAGCGATAAGATTCAGAAAGAAGAAAAAGTAAAAAAGGATAAGCCAGTGTTCTTGTTTAATTCGTATCCGAAAAAAGAACTAATTTTGAATGCGTTAGAAGATTTGCATATAACAGTAGGTAATAAAAGTGTTTTAGTTGGTAGAAGAATAAGTTTACTTAGAGGTTTTGTTGAAGGTTGTATTGATAGAGACATATTACCTTCTCTTCCTTTGCGGACTCTTTATGGGCAAATTGCAGATTATATCGGTCTAAAACTGAATAAACCATTGCAAGTTACTAATATTGGGAATGTAATGAAAAAAAAGACAATCAATTATCTAAAAGAGAAATTAGAAGAAAAATAAAAGGATTTATCGGGTGTGCCCGATGATGTCCGGTGGTTATTCCGTTCTTGCAGCCATATTTAAATATAATAAATATGACGAAAAAGGATTTAGAAAGAAATCTCATGCAAATAGGTACGGAAGTGGCTATTATTATTCCTGTCTCTAAAAACGGATTGTATGAGTTAGTAAATGATGCAGTAAGCAATGCAGTAGAAAAGTTGGTTATTCAGAAGCCTCAACCCTCTAAAACAAAGTTGAAGGGGTTTCGTAATGCAAGTAAGGCTATAGGCGTAGGTGTTAACACTCTAATGAAACTCCGAGATGAGGAAAGAATTAGATTCTATAATGTTGGCGGTAATTTCTTCTTTTATAAAGAAGAGTTATTGGAAGATTTAGAAAAGCTAGGGAAAGGAGGTAAGGCTGTATGAAACAAAAGAAAAATCCCCCTACGTCTCCGCAAACAGGCGCAGGGGAAATTCTCCAAGCAGAAAAGCCTATTAATACTGAAACAAAGATAGTTAATTCTAGCGAAATATGCAATAACATAGATGTGTTGAATACAACTTCTTTGCAGGACGACAAAGCGTCACATTTGGCAGAAGACAAAAACAAGTCAAGCAATGACAAAGAACTAGAATTTCCTATTTATGGATTACCCTCATTGATTCAAGAAATGACGATGCAGGGCACAGAGGTGTATCAAGTACCAAAAGAACTTTTTGCTGTTAGCTTAATTTCCGCAATGTGTGCTGCAATTAAAAAGAAAGCGAAGTTAATAGATAAATATATAAATTACCCCCAATTATGGATCATTATAATTGCAAAAAGTGGCGTGGGAAAGTCTGCTCCCTTATCAATCGCTTTTAAACCATTAGAAGAAAAAGAGCATAATGAATATTTACTTTATTTAAAAGAGTTGGAAAAGTGGCAAGAGGCGGAGAAAAAAAACTCCACAAACTCTGCTCGACCGACCTTTGAATGTTATCTAAACAATGATGCTACTCCCGAAGCTTTACTTAGCACTATTGGGGAAAGTAATGGAATTACTATTTATAGAGATGAGTTGGTCGGTTGGTTTAATGACTTCGGACGATATGCAAAAAGTGGAGAAGTGGAAAATTATCTATCAATATATAACAATACCAGTATAAGAGTAAACCGTAAAGGAGAAAACATTACGATTATTAATGATCCGTTTTTATCAGTAATCGGTACAACCCAACCTAATACTTTGAAAAGATTTCTGAAAAATGAAACTATGATAGACAATGGATTTATTCAACGCTTTATATTTGTATTTCCACCAGATTTCCCAAAGCCTTATTACAAAGATCAAACGATGAATGAATCGTTGTTAATGGATTACGATGCTTTTATAAACAACTTGTGTGTCATGCCGGAGTTAGAAACTTCTTTTTCAGATGAGGCTAAAAAGGTATTTATAGAATATTCCAATGAACTAACAGATAAGATAAATCAAACAGATAACAACTTTTTACGTGCCGTATATTCTAAAATGGAAATTGCGCTCGCTCGTTTATCCCTAGTTGTTTATATTGCAAAAGTGAAGACAAAAGAAACGTGCGCTAATACTATTGAGGCTTCGGTTGTGGAGTATTGCATTCAGATTTGTCGTTATTTTACCGCAATGGCAGAAAGGATTAATATACATTTATTAAATGATACAGAAGCCTCACGGCTATCAACTGCTGATATCTTCAAAGAGCTATCCAAGAGATATGGGGGGATAAATCAATCTAAACTAGCAGAAGCTTTAGGTATCACTCAACAAGCCATAAGCAAACATTTAAATAAATAGTGTAGTTGTAGGGTTGTAGGTTGTAGTATGTTTAAACAGCTATGAATAAAGGGTTTTACAGATAAACAACCTACAACCTAACAACCTCTTTAATATATGAATCAAAATTATATAATGAAAGAATATGAGAGCAAAAGATGTAAGTATCGAAAGCTATATGAATAGAGAACCAGTGAAAAGAAAAAATAGCTATGGACTATATTATTCTCCCTTTAGGGATGAGCACAATCCGAGTTTTAAAGTAGACTACAGGAAAAATCTATGGTACGACTATGGACTTGGCAAAGGTGGTTCGATTATTGACTTAGTAATGGAGCTGGAGCAATGTGATTTTGTTATGGCATGCGAAATATTAGAGGATGGTGCTTTTTCTTTTCACCGGAATGGTATGACTGATTCTCCTATTCAGCTTCGTTCTGAAATAAAGATAAAGAATATATCCGTACCTCATACACAGGGGACTTTGATGCAGTATTGTATTAGTCGAGGAATTAGTGTTAGCGTTGTATGTGCCAATCTGAAGCAGATTCAATATACAAATAATGATCAGGAGTATTATAGTTTAGGAATGAAAAATGTGCTTGACGGGTGGGAAATTGCCGGACTTAATCATTTTAAAATGGTTATTGGGCATAAGGCATATTCAATAGTCAAAGGAGAGTACAGAAACGAACTTTGCATTTTTGAAGGAATATTTGATTTTCTAAGTTCGTTGATGATAGGAGGTAGAAATACCCCTAAAACAGACTGCATTATATTACATAGTGTTGTTACAATAAAACAAACTAGAGATATTCTTTGCAACTATGACATAATTCATTCTTTTCTAGATAATGATGAAGCAGGCGAAAAATGTTATGCAGACTTACTAATGATAGTAGATAAAAATAAAGTTACCACTTATGATTTCTACCAAAAATATAACGATCTTAATGATTATCTGTTAGGTAAAAAAATGGATTGTGATGAAAAATAAATTTGCTGAGAGGGAAGGCGGACCCAACTAACTTGTATGATCTTTATATTAATATATAATATTATATATAATATAGATATATAGTAATATATATAATACATATAGCGTTAGTTGTATAATTATATATAGCATATTTATTCTTTTATCGAAAACTTTTCATACTTTTGCATCAAAGACAACAGGCGTGTTAAATTACTATTTATGAAAATATAGCGTTTTGCTATTGGACTTGCTTTAAGAAAACTGGCACTTTTCAAAATTGATACAAGGACAATAGGCACACAGAACGCCTGCGCTATAGCGTGGGTGGTGCTTATTTGTATCAATGGGTATGCCAGTACCTCTTAAAGCAAATAATGTACAACTCACGCTCTTTTTATGTTTAGACGTGGGGTTAAGAATGATTTTATGCACTTTATGTTTAACTATAAAATGGAAAAAGTTATGAAAAAGTTTCTAAGTATGACGCTGTTGCTTACAGCTATGTTTTTAACGTTCTCTGCGTGTTCAAGCGATGATGATGATTTTGATTATCCAATGGATACTCTTTACGGTTCATGGGAAGGTATTAGCATCAATGTTAATGGAGGTTGGGTAAATATAACCGAATATCCATATACAAAATTTGCTTTTTCTATTAATTTTAACTCAGACGGAACTTATTCCGGTAGAGGATATTTGGGAATGGCTCTGGAACTTATACTGCAAAAGGAAAAACAATTATTACCTATGTAAATGGAAAGGAATATTTGCGGTATGAAGTTAAATCATTATCCAATAATATTGCAGAACTATCAATGACGGTTGATGGCTCTGGAGAAACTTTAGAAGTTAAAGCTAAGAAGAAATAAGAAAGGAGTAAACTATGTCATTACCATTTATTATTTGCCTTATAATTTGGGGAGGTTATACCATACTAGTTGGTCTAACTAAAAAATAGTTGTTTATATAGAAATAATTTATAGTTTTAACAACCAATTAATGCCGGAGGAAAATCCTCCGGTGTAACTTTTAATTGTAATATACAATGCATTACAGCGTTAGTCGTTATTGCCCTTTTAATTAAATTCGTTATGAAATATCATATTTGTATTTTAAATATATTAGCCGTGCTATTCCTTTTGGGATGTAGGGAAGAAGAGTATGACTTTAGCAATAAATATTTTGTATTGGAACCGGAGGAAAAAGTAAAGATGGATCCTTTTGGATTTAATTTATCACAACCTATTAAAGGAGTGGCATTTTATGATAATAAGATATTTATTAATACACATAACAAAGATGGAATCGAACTTATTGATGTAGAAAAGAAAGAACGTGTTGAAGGATGTTGGTATGAGTTTAATAGCAGTAAAGAGGATCTGTCTATATTTGTATTGCCAGACAGCACTGGTTTTGTTAGATATAATGGAGCAACTTATAATATATTAAAGATTAGAGATTCTACAGAGAAAAAAAAGAAAGCACTTCCTTCTTATAATCAAATAGAAGAATATGTAGGTAATGGTTGTGTTTTGGGTCAGGTTAAGAAAACTATTTTATCAAAATATGAAATTAAAATAGCTTTTGAAAAATATGTAAAGGAGAAAGTTGCAGAGGAAATTTGTCATTATGATACGAATGGACGACTTATTAACCATATGGTTTATAACATATCTCCAAAAGATGGTAAAAGAACTCTTGAAACTGAATATTTATATAGATATGAAGGGCGAAATAAGGTTTATTACAGATGTAAGAGCTTTGGATATACAGGATCATTTTTTGACTACAATGCTTTTGATGAAGGAAATAGAATGTATTCAGGTGAGATCACATACAAATATGATAAACAAGATCATTTAATATCAATAAAGCAAAATAGTGAATATAAAAAAGATAAACAGGTATATTTTTATTCGGAAGATTCTTTATTGGTTGAAATAAAAACTTATGATTTTAGCCATAAATTAATTGGCGTAACTAAAGTTAAGCATGAAAAAGATAAAGGAACTCAATTTTTTAAATATTCAGGAGAAGGTGAAAGAAAGCGAGTCTTGACTTATGACAATAAAGGATATTTAATATCTAATATTCCTTATTCTAATGTAGATGAGGCATATTGGGGATGGAGACAAGAAATTGAATATTCCTCCAATGTCGTTTTTTTGAAGAATTTTAGCCGTGAATCAGGTGGAGGATATAGAGAACATATTGAGAAAGATATATTAAGCTTTGATGCATATGGGAATATATTAAAAAGATTTTCTATGTATAGGCGAGAACCGTTAAAATCACGTCCTGATTTGGATATATATGAAACCGAACATGAAGAAACTTTTTCATATATATATGATGAGCGAGGAAATTGGACTAGATTAAAAGTTGTAGATAGCCAAAAAGAGTATCCTACAATTATTGAAAGATATATAGAGTATTATTAATGCAAGTAATGGTTAGTAGGCGTATTTTAAAATAGTGATAAGGATTTTTTGTAAAAAAATAAAAAATAGAGATCTGTTTGACTTAATTTCGGAGTAGCCATATGGGGGATGGGGTGGGGAGATTCGTACCCCCTTCTCCTATTTTAGTTCATTTGTAAGCCCCCGATAAAGTACCCGTATAAAAAAGAATCGCTATAGCAAATCGAACA
>ENA-ORME01000350-ORME01000350.1-human-gut-metagenome-genome-assembly--contig:-NODE-350-length-18034-cov-5.655153_pt1 | contig 18034 bp, 12 predicted proteins | sample MGYA00242097_ERZ508983 | MGnify/ENA primary metagenome ERZ508983 (study PRJEB26280, sample SAMEA2531408) | human gut metagenome | biome: human gut; feature: human-associated habitat; material: faeces...
CCGCCGTAGAGTAGCTCAAACTACCCATTCCACCGTTCACGAAATTAAAATTCACGAAACCAGAATCCTCAAAGGCGGTCAGTTTCTCGTGGTTGAAGTCGGCGAAACGGGTCTGGATATTACAGATATCCCCGAATAACCAGTACATAATGTCGATGAAATGGGAGAATTGGGTGAATAAGGTACCACCATCCAAGGCAGCGTCGCCATGCCATCCTCCGGGTTTATAGTAGCGTTCGTCACGGTTCCAGTAGCAATTCAGCTGCACCATATAAATCTGGCCTAATTTTCCGGACTCAACCATCTCCTTGATCCAGACCGAAGGTGGGGAATATCGGTTTTGCATCACGCAAAATACCTGCTTACGGAATCTCAGCGAGGTATAAACCACTTTCTCGGCATCCGCCAAGGTCAAGGCCATAGGCTTTTCTATGACCACATGATGTCCGCTTTCTATCGCTTGGATCGCCATCTCGGCATGTAAACCGTTGGGTGTACAAATATTCACCACATCTATATCCAATCCCAAACGGAATAGTTCATCTATATTCCGGGCGAAAGGGACCGCATAAGCCTCGATCCCCAGCTCCTCTTTCGGACGGATATCACACAAAGCGACCAACTCCGCCCCTTCATCCCGGGTAATCATCTCGGCATGACGCTTACCTATATGACCACAGCCGATCACGGCGAAACGTATCTTCTTATTCATAAAACACTCTTTATAGATTCTATAATATAAGCCTGCTCCTCTTCTGTCATCTCCGTATGAATCGGCAAGGATAATACGGATCGGCTCAAGCGAGAAGCGACATTCAAATCCCCGGAAATCCGGCATCGACCCCTCATCACCTCCTGCTCCTGCAAAGGCAATGGATAATAAATCATAGAAGGAATACCTCGTTCTTTTAACGCTGCTTGTACTTGATCCCTCTTTTCTACAGCTAGCTGTACCGTATATTGATGATAGACATGCGATGAAAAGACTGATTTTAGCGGTTTGCGTACAGTTTTCAATCCGGAAAAGGCAGCATCGTATCTAGCAGCCACTTTACAACGAGCGGCGGCAAATTCATCCAAATACCGAAGCTTAACATCTAAGACAGCGGCCTGCAAGGTATCCAAACGGGAGTTGCAGCCCACCAAAGAATGATGATATTTCATCTTTTGCCCATGATTGGCGATCATTCGCAGGCGTTCGGCCAATCGCACGTCGGAAGTAAACATCGCCCCACCATCTCCATAACAAGCCAACGGTTTCGAGGGGAAGAAAGAGGTCGTACCTATAGAGGCGATCGTACCGGCTTTCTTTACCGTTCCATCCGAGAAGGTATAATTAGCACCGATGGATTGGGCATTATCCTCGATCACATATAAATTATGGCGGCCAGCGATACTCAAGATCGATTCCATATCACAACACTGGCCAAAAAGATGAACCGCGATAATAGCTCTCGTCTTTTCAGACAGGGCATCTTCTATCTTTTCCGGGTCTATATTGAATGTACCGGGATCTACATCCACTAATACCGGCACTAGGCCAAGAGCCAAAGCGACCTCAGCCGCAGCGATATACGTAAAAGCAGGAACGATCACCTCATCGCCCGGATGTAAGTCGAATGCCATCAAGGAGATTTGCAAAGCATCCGTACCGTTGCCGCACGGGATCGCATAAGGAATACCTAAATAATCTGATAAATGGTTACAAAATCCCTTCACCTGAGGGCCATTGATAAAGGCGCAAGCATTTATCACCGTTTGCATGGCAGGATCGATCTCACTACGCAAACGTTCATACTGCTTCCGCAGATCTACCATCTGTATCTGTTTCTCAAGCATCTTATCCATTCAAAAAATAGGGCTATCCCGTCGTTAAAACGGAATAGCCCCCTCATTATTGCGTTTATCTTATTATTTCACCTCGCTACCCGGTTTCACCTCTTTCTCCGGGGTGATAACGGCCAGCTTTCCATCGAAATTCTCGGCGGAGAGAATCATACCCTCGGAAACAATACCTTTCAGCTTACGGGGAGCTAAGTTAGCGATGAAGCAAACTTGCTTGCCTACCAATTCCTCGGGTTTATAATGCTGGGCGATGCCCGATACGATCGTGCGTTTCTCCAGACCATCGTCTATACGGAACTGAAGCAGCTTATCCGCTTTCGGAACTTTCGTGCATTCCAGCACCGTACCCACACGGATATCCAGTTTCATGAAATCATCGAACTCAATATTCTCACGGATCGGTTTCGCCTTATAATTCGCTTCCTCATTCGCTTTCTTCGTATCCAATAATTTCTGCACTTGGGCCTCGATCACACTATCCTCTATCTTCTCGAACAACAACTCTGCCTTGCCCAATTGATGACCGGCCTCCAATAGATCCGTAGCACCTAGGCGATTCCATCCCAACGGCTCTACATTCAGCATCTTATTCAGTTTCTCCATGCTAAACGGCAAGAACGGCTCAAAAGCGATCGCCAGATTAGCCGTAATCTGCAAAGCGATATTCATGATCGTAGCGACACGAGGCATATCCGTCTTCGCCAACTTCCAAGGCTCCATATCAGCGAGATACTTATTTCCGATACGGGCTAGGTTCATCGCCTCTTTCTGAGCGTCACGGAAGTGGTAGGTATCCAACAGGCGTTCCACGTTCTCTTTCACATCCGCAAAATCCTTCAAGGTCTGACGATCATAATCCGTCAACTCGCCTGCCGCCGGCACCTTACCCTCGAAATACTTATCCGTAAGGACTAACGCACGATTCACGAAGTTCCCTAAGATAGCGACCAACTCGTTATTATTACGAGCCTGAAAATCTTTCCATGTGAAATCATTATCCTTTGTCTCTGGCGCATTGGCCGTCAAGACATAGCGCAACACGTCTTGCTTGCCCGGCATATCCACCAGATACTCGTTCAACCAAACCGCCCAGTTGCGGGAAGTAGAGATCTTGTCGCCCTCCAAGTTCAAGAACTCGTTAGCGGGAACATTCTCCGGCAAGTTATAAGAACCTTCCGCTTTCAGCATGGAAGGGAACACGATACAATGGAACACGATATTATCTTTACCGATGAAATGGACCATTTTAGTCTCCGGATCCTTCCACCAAGTCTCCCAGCTATCCGGCAACAACTCCTTCGTATTAGAGATATAACCAATCGGAGCGTCGAACCAGACATACAGCACCTTTCCTTCCGCCCCTTCCACGGGAACAGGGATACCCCAATCCAAATCACGACTCACCGCACGGGGTTGCAGTCCCATATCCAGCCAGCTCTTACACTGTCCATATACATTAGGTTTCCATTCCTTATGATCCTCCAAGATCCATTTACGCAAGAACGGCTCCCACTTGTCCAAAGGCAGATACCAATGCTTCGTCTCACGCATCACCGGCTTGCTGCCACTGATAGCGGATTTCGGATCGATCAAATCCGTCGGGCTAAGAGACGTACCGCAAGCCTCGCACTGATCGCCATACGCCTTCTCGTTTCCACAATGCGGACAAGTACCCGTGATATAACGGTCGGCCAAGAATTGCTTCGCCTCCTCATCGTAGTATTGCTCGCTTGTTTTCTCGATGAATTCGCCTTTATCATACAATGTACGGAAAAAATCCGAGGCCATCTGATGATGCGTAGCGGAAGTAGTACGTGAATAGATATCAAACGTGATACCGAACTCCTCGAACGATTTCTTGATAATACCGTGGTAACGATCCACCACATCCTGCGGCGTGATCCCCTCCTTCTTCGCTCTCAACGTGATGGGTACCCCATGTTCGTCCGAACCACCAATCATCAACACTTCCTCCCCCTTCAACCGAAGGTAACGGGCATAAATATCAGCAGGCACATATACCCCGGCCAAATGGCCGATATGCACCGGTCCGTTCGCATACGGCAACGCCGTAGTAATCAGCGTTCTCTTAAAATGTTTTTCCATACCTTGTGTTCTCTTTTTGAAGGGCAAAGGTACGGAATAATTTGGTTAGACGAAAAAGAATAATTTCCTTTGTGAGTGAGTTTCCTCTTAATGAGGCTAGGAACTTTACCTCTAATAATAATATATATGGGAAGAAGACATAAAAACAAGGTATAAAAAAAGAGCTTACCGCTAGGGGACATAAGGCGGAAGCTCTTGACATCATCGAAAAAGGTAATTTCTTCGACAAAAAGAAGATTATTATAATAAAGATCGAAGATAAGATTTACACGGCGGCTATTACGACTTCCGAGAAAGGGACCTTAATCTCGTTTATCTAAATTTAAATTGAGAATATATATTTAAGCATTGAAAGATTGCACCCATCCTTCAATGCCCAAACATTCCGATTATTCATACGGATTGATAATCTCCGTGAAAGTCTTTTCCTCGACTAGCGTACCATCCACCATAATTCCGATCGAGATTTTTGATTTGGATTCATCATCCAGTTTCACCGTAAGATGATAGCTATGCGAAGGCTCCAAGGTCAAAACGTTCGAATAGGTATGAGGTTCTTTCGCTCCCGGCAGGGTGAGGCTGGCGGTATATTGCAAGGCCCTCCCCGCCTCGCCTACGTTGAAATAGGCGGTCTTATAGCTATGGTTGTCCTTATCGAAGGTGAGGGGGCGATCCGGAGCGTCGGCAGCATGCAGGGTGATGGCGTAGTCCGCAAAGAGCTCCTTTACATAATCTCTAAAGACGACACGAACCGACGTATTGGCCAAGGCACATTGAATCCGCACCTCGGTAGGCTCTATCGGCTTTACCGTAAATTCCATTTTGCCAGCCACACGAACTTGTCCCCAGCCGTTGTTGGCACGTTCGGCCTCGCCCTCGGTGCAGCTCTCGGCGGTAGTGAGATAACCCGTACCGGCCTCGCAGGAGATGGATGTTCCGGCGATGTCTTTGTATTTACGTGAGGAGAAAATCCAATTGTTATTACGGGACAAAGCGACATTGAAGTCGTTCACGTCGAGACCGGTGATGGCTTTCGTCTCCACTTCCACTTGGGTTGTATCTACCACGGAGAAACGGATCTCGCCCGTCTCGCCGGAAAGCAACGGATTCTCCTCATTCGTACAGGCGGCGAACGATAACAGTCCCATCAGGGGGAGGAGGTATAGGAATTGTTTATGCATCATTGTAATCAGTTATATAAGATATGTAAAGTATGGATTTTAGACCAAGGACCCGCGGCCTTATACGAGCTATTTAATCTCACAGCACAAGCTCCCGGAGAAAATATACTAGTTCCAGATAATGAATAGTTTTTCTCAGCCTTATTACTAGGTTGAGATATAATTGTTGTTTCATTAACTTTTACAGTAAAAGTCGTATTCTGCCACCATATTATTTGGGTAGCTTTTACAGTTACATTCGTGTTTAATTTCACACCGATATTATCCGGTATATGAAATGCCATTTTTGATGTCGCCGTGCATTCTCCGCTTCCACTAACAGCACCTAGCTGAATTGCATTATTCTCATATTTACAATTCCAACTAGCCAAATCCCAATCGGCTTCAATCATTGCTGAAGGTGCATACGGCAACCCTGTCACATCGCAATCCAATGGCGAGGATGCCTTTTCAACTCCATCAAAAGCAACCGTCGCTGTCAAGGCGTGCTTTTGCCAGGCAAGTCCCGTTAATGTCCCAACCGTTCCGAAAGACAACTCGCCCGAATCCTTCCCGCTATCCGTAGTATAAGCGACTTTCAGGATATCCGAGTAATTCGGATTACTCAGGATTTCAGGAGCAATACTCGCTGTAGCTGAAATGTCAAAGATACTGGAGCCATCCTTCGCGTTGGCGGCCGCAGCACCGGAACTCCGGTAGACCGAGTAGCTGGTGCTGCCCGATACGGTTGCCGTAAACTCCGGCGACGGTATCTCTCCGGTGGTGACCGAAGTCAGGTAGATCGTCTCCCCCGTTCGCAGATGGACGGAAGCCGCCAGCGTACTGCCTCGCGGCACGTAGGGCCAACCTTCCGTTACGGTCATTATCGAGCCTGCCTCCGGTTTGTCGGTAAACGTACGGATGGGGGTGTTGTCGTATAAAAGCTGGATATTCCATCCGTCCACCAATTCCAAGGGGACACCGTTGGCGTTCAGGTTCAGTGCGATGTCTGTTCCTGTTAGGGTACTCTCCGCATAGGTATGCGTAGCGGTCGCCGTCAATTGGATCTTTTCGAATATCGAGAGATCCGGATCACACTGAATCACATATTTCGTCTGCGCCGCTGCCGACGGGATAACTGTCCATTCATGCGAGGTTGGATTTCCCAACGCGTTAGTCCCTTCGAACACGGCTTTCACCGATTGCCCGGCTTGCGCAAACAGGCAGCCATCCGTCTTGTCTTTGTCCGCCAGCTTCATCGATGATTCTCCCGCCTTGACCGTCAGAGCCCAGTCGGAATAATGCTTTTTCAAGTTCTCACTTACGGCAGGCGTTACCATTGCGTTCGCCAAGGTGGCGTTGAGGGTGGCCGTCGCGGGCCGTCCGGGATAAATCTGAACGGAGGATGAACCGGAAAAGTAAGGCGTAGCCTGTATCGGCTCATTCTCGCCATAATAAGCTGTAACCGTATAGCTTCCGGCCTTCAGTTCGATTCCTCCGTCAGTCAGTGCGCCGTATTGCTTGGGGAAGCCCTCGACGGAGCGGTCGCCTTGCCGGATATCGATCGTAAAGTCCGCCGCCGCCGGGATAAGCGCCTCGGGAAGCGTCCCCGCCTCCGCCTTGGTGGTGGCGGAGAGCGCCACCTCCACCTTACCCAACGTCAGGCGCAAATAGCCCGTGCCCTCGCCTTGCTCCCGATTGAACGTCTCATCGGCGCAACCCGCCATCATCCAGCAAAGGGTGGCCAAGGTCATTATCTGTCGTATCATCTTTCTCATATCCTATATCAATGCTTTTTATTCATAAACCAATTCCATCTCGTCTATCCAAAGGGTACTGCCTTCCCCCCCGATGAAGTAATCACCGTACTTGCTAGCCGCCGCCACGATGACGATATATTTGGGCGTACGATTCGTCGCACGATATTCCAAGGGTATCTCAATCTGCTTATAGCTCGTGGTAGACTGTCCGCTGATGAACTCGCCATAGGCGATGATATTACGATCGTTCTTGTCGAAGACCTGCCGGACAGAGGGCTTGGTACGGATCTCGTAAGGCTCTGGCTTATCCGAGAGGGCGATATATATCTGGCAAGAGTCCGGACGGCCCCGAAGGTTTTCCAGACTGCCCACATCCTGCCCGATACGATTGATCGTGGTAGAGGTATATTTATATTGGAACTTGAGGGAGGTAGGGAATGAGGTGAACGGACGGCCCAATTGCAGCACGCCATTCGTGCCGTCCAACGCGAAATCGCCCGTGAAGATATTCCCGGCCCCCAGCTTGATCACGGCGTCCTTGGATTCCAGCAAGGCAGCTTTCCCTGACACGCTCTCGGTCGTAGGCGTCGTCAGGTTACCGATGAAAGCCGCCGCACCCGGGTTGCCGGTTCCCCAGAAGGAGGTTCCACCCGAAGGCCACGGATTCCATTGCTTGCCGTCTTGCGACCAATCCTCGAAACCGCCATTTGTCAAAGCGATCTCACCGGCAGTGGTAAACGAGCCGCTGCCCGTTTGCGCATTGTCTACGCTGATGCGATAATCATAGGCTGTACCGCCCCGCAGCCCGCCGATCGTAGCGCTGAAAGAGGCACCCGAGGTCTTCACGTCTGCCGCCGTGCTCCACGCAGAAGCCGTCTGTTCCTTATATTCCACCACCGGGGTCTTGCCGCTTTGCACAGAGCCGGTAAGCGTGGCTTTCGTCACCATGGGGAAGACGCTCGACGAGGTAGAGGCACCGCCCTCGCTTTGCTCTATCACCACTTTCCATTCCTGCCATACCTCCTCGCCGGCACGAGCCGCATAAAAAGTCTGCGGATAGGTAAAGTCGCGCACGGTAGTAGGATCGGGCGTGACACGTCCATAGGCCCCACCAAGGTTAAGCGTACGAATTTTGATGTTAGAAAGATCCTGATCCGCGCTCACGTAGATCACGGCGACACGGCTGACAGGATCTACCAAATGATCCACCATGCCGTCTACGTCTACCGTACGATCCACGATCTGGCGTACGGTAAGTGTCCATGGATTATCTTGGTAGGTACGGACGTTCAGCTCAAGCGGCGTGGAGAAGTCGAGCCGCGTATTGGCCGACAACGAGAGGCTATCAAGCGAGGCAAAATCATGAAAAGGGAATTTCTCCTTATCGTCGCATCGTGCGGAGTCCAGCTCGATCGTCGCGTCGCGCGGATCGAGGATGAGGCGCGTCAGTCTCAGCCGTGACACATCCACGGAGTCGTTCACATAGAGTGTCACGGTGCGAGCCGAGCGATCTATATCCACGCCGGAGGCTACCGTCCCGTCTTCCGAGGCACGCAGGCCCTCAGTCACGATCTCACTGATCGTTCCCTCCACCAGTGGGTAAGGAATATCGTTATCAATAGCGCACGAGGCCAGTCCCAACAAAGTTACCAGACCGGCCGCACGTAAATTCTCTTTAAACATCAATCGTTGAATCTTCATTAAATTATATTTTCTCCATTAAAGATAGAAGGTCATGCCTATGTTGATCGAGAAGAGGTTGATCTTGAAATTGCCGGAGGAGACACGCTGATGCCCCTCCTCTATCTGGTTCGTCTTTTGGTCGATCCACTTGAAATCGAAACCCATCACGCCAACCGATACCTCTACGGCCGACCAGTCGGTGATAAAAGCCGTCATCCCGGGAGCGATACCGATCTGCAGGTTCTGCGCCGTTTGGTAGGAGCCGTCGTAGGTGGCACCCGTACCGGTGGAATTCTTGCCCGTACCGTATCCATAGGTGAGGCGCGCCTCGTTGAACAGGCCGAATATCTTGCTGCGTCCGATAGGCATATAGGTGCGCAAGAAACCGGATACCTCGTACTTATGCTCCAGATAATAGAGGTTGTCGAGGCTGATGTTGAAATCCTCGCCGAGATTGAGCTGGAAGTTCTTCAAGTCGAGGTAGTCGCGGTGATAGGCGAAACGCATGCCCGCGGAGATGTTGTTGCGGAAGAAGTAACCCACGTAGGGACTGACACCGAAGTTGTAGCCTTTTCCCTCCACGTTCTTCAAGACGAGGAAGTTCAGATTCCCCTCATCGTGCTCGGAGTAGGAAACAGTTCCTCCCGCCATCCACGTACCTTTCGGGATGAAGACGGTCTCTTGCACTTCTCGGTCGATGCGATTGATGGCTCTCTTGCCACGTTGGGCCCAAGCCTCTCCCGCGCAAAGGGCGCAGAGGAGGGCCAGGCAGATTAGTTTGTTTATTCTCATTTTTCCTATTCTAGTCATATTTCAGCGGGAGATTCGGAATCCCCTCCTCCACCGGGCTCCGGCGTGCCGGGTTCGGCGGGTCCAGAGGGCGTGCCCTTGGAACGTTGCTTGTAGGCGGTTCGTACCTGGGCGAAAAGATGAGTCGCGTCGCGAACAAATACGCGCGCCTCTTCCGAGGGTTGCAACAGGCTGGAGGCGTTGGCCAGTGCGCACATATCGTCCAGCAGGTCTTGCGCCTCGGAGGACAGCTCCTTGGAGGTCACGTTCTCGGTACGTACCGATCTCGATTTGTCGCGCAGGGCAGCCAGCTCGGCGTAGCGGTCGTTGAGCCGTCGTAGCTCGGCGATGTAAGGTGCCAGTTGCAGAGTGGCTACCGAGTCGGCGAACTCGGGCTTCGCTAGGTCGATAAGCAGGCCATTGATCACCTCCGTCTCCTGCGCCGTGGGCAGGTTGGCGAAGTCGCGGTAACCGCGCAAGGCGGGTTCCATCCGTTGGGCGGCGGTACGCTCGGCGGCAAGGGGCAGCTTGGCGTAATCGAGCACGCGGCGGACTATGTAGTTACCCGCCGTATCCCGATCGGCCTCCACTTGCTGCATTTCCGGGGTTTCCTCCGAGGAGGAGGCTTGCATCGTCAGTTCGGTCAGCTCATCGATAATGCCGTTCATACGCGTCACCTGTCCGGCGGAAATGTTAAGCGCGGGCACTCCGCTATCGGCTAGCAACGAGATCTCGTCCGGCGATTCGGAATCGGAGCCGCTCGGCATCAGTTTCATATAGCGTTTCAACAGACTTAGCTTCTCGGCCTTGTTCAAGTTACCTAACGACATCGGAGGAATCAATGTGAATGTACCCATAATTCGATTTTTTTTGAAGGTTATTATTCGTTTGTACCCGTTCGAAGGGTCGAAAAGCCCATTCCGGTTTCCAAAAATGGATTTTGACGAGTCGAGAGCCGTTTTCCCGCTTCAGGAGGTGGATCTCGAGACCTCGAAATGTATTTTCTTGTCCCGGGAAGGCATCTCGAGCCCTCGAAAGGCATTTCCCGGTCTTAGGAAATGAATTTCGAGGGGTCGAAACGGGTTTCGCGAATATAGGGAATTATTCTTGAACCTGCGGAGTGTCTCCATAAATTAACGAAAAGTCATCCACATACATAACGCTACTTGTACTTCCTTCAAAATAATCGCCATAACGACTCGCACTGGCGACAATTATAATATACTTTGGCTTGCGACTCAAATCACGATATTTCAAATCAATCGTAAATTCTCTCCACTCATTATTCGTCGAGCCTCTGTCCGCATCCGACAATTTGCCATAAGCGATAATATTAGGATCCGTATCATAATTGATGAATGTCGCCTCTTTTGTATTAATAGTATAAGGTTCCGGCTTATCAGACAAGGCTATATAAATGTCATTCTGATCCGTATCACCTTTCGACAACGGAGCTTTATCGGAGACATAATCAACCGTTCCCGGAGTATAATGAACGTAGCCGTGCAACTGCGTAGGACGCGATTCAAATGAAGAGCCGAATTGCAACTCCGCCCCGGACGTGCCAATCGTCTTTACAAAATGTCCCGTGTACAAATTACCAGCGGCGAATTGCCCCAAAAAACCACCGATACCAACAAACTGAGAAGCCATCTTCGCAGACATTCCTCCGGCTGTATGTACTATTGTATTCTCGCCGGAAGTCGGATTCGCATTACCAAGTGAAGCTCCCGGATTACCACTATCCCAAAAAGAAATTAACTTCTTGTTTGAATCCCACTGAGTCGCATCCGCTTCATCTATCGCATAAATTATACTCCCGTCTGTAAACCATTTATCAAAAGATCCATTGTATAAAGCGATCTCCGTCTCCGTGGTAAATTCCCCCGTGGCAATACTGATCTCTCCGTCTGTCAACCGATATTCATAAGCCGTGGCAGAAGTCAATCCCTTCAAGGTAGCCGAGGCGGAAGAGGCCGCCGCATTAACCGTGGTCGCCACATCCATCCAAGTATCCGTATTCTTTGGACGATACTGGAACTTCAAGGATGAAAGATCGCCGGAATCAAGCGTGATGTCAGTAGCCGTCAGATAAGCGAGCTGGCTCCACGGGTTCGCGGACAAGTTAGCGCCGCTCTTCGCGTTCGGGTCGATCGTGAAGTCGTATGTGTACTGGTTCATCGTAGGATCTACCGTTACGGTTACATTTCCCGTGCCGGTAGCCTGATTCTTAAAGTTCAAGATATAATGATCTTTCGCGCTTACCTCCGAGATTGGTAGCTCCTTAGTGCTCGTTTTTCCAGCAGCGGAAACAACCGTATAAGCCACCGTTAGGTCGGAAACCGGGAAATAGGCCACACTCGTACCTTTCGGGGCGAAATCCACCGGAGTGACCGAAGTGGTAGCGCTCTTTACCTGCACATTGATGGAACCATTGCCCAACTTATCCAAGAAAGCCTGCTCGAAAGCCACCGTCACCTTCACGTTCGCCAAGGAGCAAACCAAATTGGCTGTCGCAGTCTTGCCTTTCTCGATCGTCACCGTCGTCTTGCCCGTGTAATAGCCACGATCCGCTCCGGCATTGCCGTCCCATCCGTAAGAAACGGCCTCGATGGTATATTCACCTTGCTTCAACGAGAGTTCTTTACCTACTAAGTCCGCCGTATGGTCATTCGTCTCAAACTTCGTCACACCAGCCGAGTTCTTGATCACCACACGCATTTGCTTCGAGTTGTAATCGGCCTTCGTGTTCACCTCCGTACTTTGCTCCAAGGCTACACGAAGGTAGCCTACATTTTCTTGTGTCCTTAATTCATCCCCTTGACAAGAAAAGAGAAAAAAGGCCATTATACTTACAAATATGATATTATAAATACGCTTCATGGTTTATGCCAATTATTCTATTATTACTTTAAAACTCGCGTTCGCTGTTTTAGACGGGGTTGACTGATCTTCCACTATCAAAAAGAATGTATGAGTCCCAGACATATTTGCCAACAGACCAAACAAAGTATCGCTAAGAGTAAAGCTATAAGCGGGGGCATCTGTCTGAGGTAAAGAGAAAAGAGCTCCTAAAACCTCATTATTTATCAATGTCTCACCTCCGTCTTTTGTCAAATCCTTGCCCTGCAAATCAGCCAACATTCCTTCAAAGTCTCCATTATCTGTTTCTATCCGAACCCTAACATCTTTAATCTTGCCCGGAACATTCATTTCTACTGCGATTACAGGATATGCCTCATCCTCTGTTTTATAAACAAGCTCTTTTCCAAGACAGCTTCCGGTAATAGTCGGTGCTCCTTCCTCCGGGGTACTCGGATCCACCGGACCCACCGGCTCATCGCCGCCATCGTCCACCACCGGCACGTCTACGGAATCCTCCACTCCATTCCACGTCACCTCAGCGGAGATCTCGATACCCTGCAAACCATTCGGATTTTCCGGATCATAAGCGCCCGGCTTCATCGTGATGGCCAACGCGTCGCCACCCAGCCAGTCGGAGCTCTCGGCCGAGGCGGGCTTCGTGATCACATGGCTCTCGCGTATATCCTTATTATCCTTATTCTTTCCCACGAAAGAGACTGTTATCTCCTTTACGCCCTCATCTAGCATCCAATAGAAAGCGGAGGGTTGCGCGAAAGCCTCCGTTCCAGAGTAGGTAAGCACCTTGCTCCGCGTACCGGCCTTCACCGTGATCGACCAGCTAGTAAAGGAAGTCTGCATTTCCGTGGAATAAGCAAGCTGTATCTTCGTATTTTCCATCTTACAAGTAACGGTGACATCGGTAGCCTCACCTTTCTTCACGGCGAAAGAGGTGCTTCCACCATAGTAAGGATCTGTCTCTGTCGGACCGCCCGGCTTATGGGCATACATCGTGTAGCTGTCTACCGGAAGTTCCACGGAGGCATTCGTAGGATCGTAAGTAAGGGTTTTGTAAACGCCCGTGCTGTTACTGATCTCCACGATATATCCCGTGGCGCTCACCGATGGGATAGACTCTGGAGTTCCGGGGTTAGCATCGGCCTTGGTCTGCACGTCGTTGTTCTTCGCGTCTACAGCTACCCCAAGATTCAGCAAGCCCATCTCGGAGGAGCCATCCTCTTTCCCGAGGATCTCGTTCTTCATCTCGCAGGAAGCCAGCCCCATTACTAGAAGGCAACCTGCCATTATCGTATATTTTATATTCATCATTAAATTCGTTCTACTGGTTTTACATCCTAATAACTATTAGAGCCAATCGGAAGGGATCTCGATATTGATAGGCTTATCGTTCGTGGAATCATCGAAAGTAATCGTGATGCCTACCTTGCCGGTGGTATCCTCTACTTTCGGGTTGACAGTGATTGTCCACATGCTGCCCCACTTCATCTCGCGGGTCAAGGTATTGACCTCGGCCTTCGTTCCATCTGCCTTCTTGGTAAACTGGAAAGTCGCCGTCACGTTCTCCCCGGCCTCGGCCAGCTTCACGTAAAGAGGATCCGTATCCCCCTTCGGCCAGATGATCGAACCGTTCTCACCTGCCGCTTGGGTAGAGAAATGAACGGCATAATCAGAGAAATAAGTAGCCATCGTATCGCCAAATTTCACTACCAGCTTTCCGCAGGCCGGCTTACAAGCCACATTTACAGCCGCTACCTTATCGCTATTCACGTCGAATCGGCTAGAGCCATACATATAGATACCGTTACGGGTGGAGGCATTCACGTTAAACTCTTCCCCATCAGAAGCTACTACCGTGTAAGAGCCGTTGCTCAACTCGATCAAACCTGTGGGCCTTTCCGAGTATTTCCACTCACAGCCCGATACCACATGGCCTTGCGCATCCAAGATTTTCACCTTGTAATCCGCAAGGGGACGATCCGTCAGGTATGTACTCTCATCGACAGCTTTTGTCTTCGTATCAAAGACCGTCTCGGCGGCAAGGTCTAGTATTACCGCACCTTTTCCGCCCATAGCCTGCGAGCCTCCCTCCTCGGAGGAGCAAGCGCTCAACATTAGGCCTCCCGCCAAGGCACAGACCATTTTTACTAATAAAGTCCTCAATTTTCTCATGCAAAAATTTATTGATTTCTGTTTTTTTAATTTACCTAATAAAAGGTGTACAAAAGAACGACTTCGTTAGGAATCTCACAAGGTCAATTTTTATTATTTCCTATTCTTTTTTTTAGATTCCATTTTATACAACAACAAGAACAGAGCGTCTTACGATTATCTTCTGTCCTGTTTTTATTCTTCATTATTCTATTTATTAGATTGAGTCCAAATAAAAATATCCTCAAAAAAACGTATATTTGCCATCAAAATTACGTAAGAATATGGAAAATGACATCCCTAAAATAGACCTGCCACAAGATTGGGTAATAGGAAAACTCTCGGAGAAAGACATTGGACTGCTGAATTTATACGCTAATTATCCTTGTCGACTAAAGGCGGGAATATTCGTGCTATGCCTAAAGGGAGAAGTGGAAGCATCTATAAATCTGACGCAATTTAAAGTAGAGGCCGGGAGTTTTATTACGATTCTGCCGGGTACGATTTTCCAGATTCATAGAATGGATAGAGATCTGCAAATTTATTTCATGGGATTCTCGTCTGATTTCATCAATCAAGCGAATATCTATAAATCGGTCATGGATATGCACTATGCCATAAAAGATAGTCCTGTTTTCAAACTAAAAGAAGAAGCCCAATCATTATTGAGAGATTATTTCGAATTGTTGATCAAGACATATCAGTTTTGTGTCTCGCAATTAAACAGGAGTCTCATCAACCACCTGTTTTCCGGAATATTAATGGGAGTCAGCATCATGTATAAAGATAAGACAACAGACACGTCCAATCTCTCTAAAGCCGAAATTATCAGCAAGAACTTCACTCAATTAGTCATGCAAAACTATACCATGCAACGATCCGTTGCATGGTATGCCAAGCGGCTTGGCATCACACAAGCGCATCTAAGCAGCATTATCAAACAAACTACCGGAAAAACTTGCATAGAGATCATAACCTCCATGGTAATCATGGACGCTAAAGCTCAACTGAAATCAACGAACCTTTCCATCCACGACATAGCCTATACGCTAAATTTCACGAATATGTCTTTTTTTGGAAAGTATTTCAAGCGGTATGTGGGCATGAGCCCACAGGAGTATAGAAATAGTTAGTCGATACTCACATTCCCCAATTCTCCCTATCCAAACTCCTATACTGTATCGCCTCCGCCAAATGCCGGACTTCGATATGTTCCGAATTATCCAAGTCGGCTATCGTGCGGGAGACTTTCAGGATACGGTCATAGGCACGGGCGGAGAGGCAGAGACGTTGCATGGCGGTTTTAAGGATGGAGAGGCCGGAAGCGTCGGGAACGGCGTACTGATGGAGTAGCTTGGAGTTCATCTGGGCATTACAATAAATACCCTCATAAGCGGCAAAACGCCTTTCCTGGATCGCACGGGCTTTTATGACCCGCTCACGGATAGCGATACTAGGCTCTGAGGGCTGTTGCTCGGAAATCTTCTCGAAAGGGACAGGGACAATCTCTATCTGGATATCGATACGATCGAGTAATGGGCCGGAAATGCGGTTCATATATTTCTGGACGGCTCCGGGAGAACAGAGACAAGGACGGTCCGGATGGTTGTAGTAGCCGCAGGGACAAGGATTCATGGAGGCCACAAGCATAAAGCCGGCCGGATATTCCACCGTGAAACGGGCACGGGAGATATTGATCACTCGATCTTCCAATGGCTGCCGCATGACTTCCAAGACACTCCTGTTAAATTCCGGCAACTCATCCAAAAAAAGGACACCATTATGAGCCAAGCTGATCTCTCCCGGCTGCGGGAAAGTGCCACCTCCTACCATAGCGACATTAGAGATCGTATGATGGGGAGAGCGAAAAGGACGTTGTACCATCAAGGAGGTGCCACCTCCTATCTTACCGGCTACGGAATGGATTTTAGTTGTTTCCAAGGACTCATGCAAGGTAAAGGGAGGCAAGATCGTAGGGAGACGTTTCGCCAACATGGACTTGCCACTTCCGGGAGGACCTACCATGATCAGATTATGTCCGCCGGCGGCGGCCACCTCCATCGCACGCTTCACGTTCTCTTGTCCCCGGACATCGGAGAAATCGCAATCAAACAATTGCTGGCGGTCGTAAAACTCCTTACGGGTATCAATAACCGTAGGTCGCAATGTAGGTTTCCCCTCCATAAACTCCAGCACCTCTTTGATATTCGAAGCTCCATACACTTCCAGATCGTTCACCACCGCAGCCTCACAAGCGTTTTGCTTGGGTAAGATAAAGCCCTTAAAGCCTTCTTCCCTAGCCTTGATAGCGATAGGCAATGCCCCTTTTATCGATTGGAGGCTCCCATCCATAGAAAGCTCGCCCATCAATACGAATTTGGATAAGTTGGATGAATCTATCTGCTCTGCCGCCGCCAGAATACCGATCGCCAAAGGCAGATCATAAGAAGACCCTTCCTTACGGATATCTGCGGGGGCCATATTAATAACGATACGATTGCGGGGGAATTTATAACCACATACTTGAAGAGCCGAGATAATGCGTTCATGGCTCTCACGAACAGCCACGTCCGGAAGACCGACTAAAAAGAATTGGATACCTTTGGAACAGTTCACTTCTACGGTAACGACCGTAGCGGAAATCCCCTGCACGGCAGCGGCATAAGATTTTACTAACATAGTTAAGAATTTTGAGTTACTAATTACAAATTAAAACCGGAACCTCCTGTTTTCAATCGCTCAGTCTTCGAACAAGTTCTCCAGTGTTTGCTTGATCTCGATTCCATTCTCTGTTTTCATCAAGATCTTATGATCCTCATCTATCAAGAAACAGCGTGGCAATACGCTTACGTTATACAGATCTATCAACATAGCCGCTTGTCCGGCCGAATCTGTTACCAGATTCCACGCTATACTATCTTTCTTCAGTACATCCCGGACATTATCCGGATTATCGTCCAAGCTAACCAAAAGAATATCCAACTGATCTTTCGGATATTTCATCGCTACCTTATCCAGATATAGATCCTCTGTCTGGCACATATCACACCAAGGAGCGGTAAATGTCAGCAATAAATATTTCTGCGGGAAAGAATCCAAACTTACCGTATTCCCATAAATATTCCTTACGGAGAAATCTGGGGCTTCCGCACCCAAAGCCGTACGTTTCGCACGGGCGCTATATTGCTCCAGCTCCTTCACCAGATAAAAGTCTTTCAACCTTGGATTCAACAACGCCAACAACTCATCAATTTTACGAGTATCATCGGGATCTGAGAAAAAAGATTGAATCAAGACAACGGATGCCTCTTCATTCGGGTTCTCTTTCACATACCGGATCGCTTCCTCGCTCAATTGCATATTAACATTCGCCAAACGAGCGGCGATATCCGTCTCCTCGATCGTATCGTTCAAATCCTTGCTATTTAAAGAATTTGATAAATTTGTCAATTCCGTCAATAAAGGAGCGATTTTTTTCTTAAAAGCGGTCAACTTATCATTTGTCCGTCCCCCCTTTACCTGCAATAGCAATGGAGAGTTAGCGTCACCCGTGATTTTTACGGTTTCTCCCGGTTCCAGATAAGCCGTAACCCAATGCTCTTTATCCGCAAAGAAGATAGTCACACAATGGAAACCCGCTTCATTTTGATCGATCTGGAA
>ENA-ORME01000380-ORME01000380.1-human-gut-metagenome-genome-assembly--contig:-NODE-380-length-16919-cov-8.711101_pt1 | contig 16919 bp, 10 predicted proteins | sample MGYA00242097_ERZ508983 | MGnify/ENA primary metagenome ERZ508983 (study PRJEB26280, sample SAMEA2531408) | human gut metagenome | biome: human gut; feature: human-associated habitat; material: faeces...
GGAAAGAGTGTAGTAAAACTCAAACAGTGACTCAGAACTGAAGTCTTTTCCCCATACAGTAGGATATTCATCGTGTGTGAACAACTGATACAATCCACCGTTATTCATCACTTCCTTGGCCAATGCGAGAGCCTTTTCATTATCATTCATATAAAGATATACCCGTGAAAGTAATGCTTTGACACTCCACACATTAAGATAACCGTTTTTCTTATCAGCGGAAAGTGCCGAGAGTTTCAGTGCACCTGTCATATCGTCTATCACCTGCTGATAGCATTCGGCCACCGTATTGCGGGCAGGCTGGTGAGTAGGCAAAGTTGTTTTAATCTCAATAGGTACTCCCAAAGAAGTACCATTGTTCAAGGTATAGGGCATAGCAAACAGACGGGTGAGATCGAACAAAGCCAATCCACGCAAAGCAAGCGCTTCAGCTTTGATACAGTTGAGAGCCACAACATCATCGGTAACCACCGCACCGGATTCTATTCTTTCCAACAGGCTATTTGCCTGATGAATGACACTATAAGGCTGATTCCATACACGGGTAATATTCAAGGCATCATCGGCCGTGACATTGAACTCATAATAAGGTGATACACGTTTTCCGGCTCCCTTGCTGACACGTGCTTGAACATCTTCACCACGGCAATCGGCATAATAGAGATAATTATCACCATAATAACTATGTGAAGCGGCAATGCGATAAATGCCGTTCAAAGCTATTTGTGCTTCCTCAAGTGTACGGATGGCTTGCGGAGTAGTCACAGAGGTAGATGGATTTAAATTCAGCCAGTCGCCGGAACAAGAAGAACCCACAAGCGACATAGCGGCAAACATGTATATAAGTGTACGTTTCATATATCTGAATATTAATAATGATGAATGATTTAGAAAGTTATCTCAACCCCAAAATTGAAGGTACGCATGGGAGGAGCCTCACAGAACACCTCACCATTAACCGGTACTTCAGGATCATACTGTTTCCATTTGGCCCATGTCAGCAGATTACTTCCTGAGAAGTAGACACGTGCATTCTCTATCAGTGCCTTTTGTACCCATCTGCTGGGAAGTGTGAAACCGAGTGTCAGGTTCTTGAGGCGGATGTGATCGGTACTGTGAATATAGCGGGATGAATTTTGTGGACCGGCTCCCTGTTCCAATACAAAACGAGGCACATCAGTTCTATCTCCCGGCTTCTGCCAACGGTCCAAAGCATATACAGGCAGGTTGTATGACTTTTCTTTGCTGCCGTCAGTTTCTATCAGAGTACCTGTCTTGTCAAAAGAATATCCTCCCAACGAATAGGTAAAGGTAAGTCCCAGATCAAACCACTTATAAGAAATGATATTAGTGAACCCTCCCGATATCTTAGGATCAGCAGATTTATACGGAATAGCTTGCGCTTTAGAAGCATCGTCAGTCATCTCTCTATTATAATTCCCCTGTTCATCTTGTGTATTGAGATAATAAAGAGCTTTCCCGGTCGACGGGTCTACTCCGGCAAACTCTTTCACGTAGAAACTATTGTAAGGAAGACCTATTTTATGAATAAACCAGGAGCCCTCGACAGATTGCTTTATATCTCCGTCCAGTGCCACGATTTTATTACGGTTATGTGTTAAATTCAGCACCGATGTCCAGTTGAAGTCAGGACCGGCAAAGTTAATCGTGCGCAGTTCGAACTCCACCCCTTTGTTGTTAAGCTGACCGATGTTTGCAAGATAATTCAGAAAACCGGTAGTGGCACTGATAGGTCGATTATAAAGCAAGTCCTTAGTATCACGGTTGTAGTATTCGAGATTCACAAAGATACGGTCAATAAAAGTCAGGCTAAGCCCAATATTCAGGTTATAGTTCTTTTCCCATTTCAGTTTGGGATTGGCTTGAGCAGACTCATATGAACCTGCTGCCCCCATGTAGTTCTGCCCGTAGCTGTATAGCCCCATATATCCGTAAAAAGCTCCCGGCTGATTCCCATTGACACCATAAGAAGCACGGATTTTTACATCATTCAATACCGGCTTCACAGCCTCCATAAAAGGTTCACTACTCAGATGCCACATACCGGAAACAGACCAGAAGTCTCCCCACCGGCTTTCCGGAGCAAGACGGGAACTGCCATCGCGGCGATAACTACCTGCAATGTAATAACGATTATCGTAATCATAGTTCAAACGGGACAGGTAAGAAATCATTCTGTATGCCTGCGTAGAAGAAACAAAGCTTTTCAGCACAGCGGCATTATCCGGCTCAAGCAACACATCCGAGGGGAGTTTAGCCTTCTCTCCCATAGCTTTATCACTCTGATAGCTTTCCAATTCATAGGCAGCCAAAATGTCAAGGTGATGTTTAGCGGCAAATGTATGGGTATAGTTGAGTGAAGTAGACGACAATAGCTTACCATATTCGGTAAATCCCTTTGAGGTCTGAGCATCACTTCCGCTCTTGGGGCCTGCCCCGCTAAGCGGATTCAAATAGCGGGAATCTTTCTGTACAGTATAGTCATAGCTCAGGGTCTCTTTCAGTTTCAATCCTTTGATGATATCTACCGAAGCATAACCGGTGGAGAACATACGTGTCATACGACTGCGGTTATAGTCGGTACGGATGTCACGAAGCGGATTCACATTGGTTCCTATATAAGACCCCACATAGTTGCCCGAAGCGTCACGCACAGGCATGGAAGGTGTGGCAGATACAGCAACACAAAGGAAAGGATTGATATTGGAACCGCGCTCCTCGTTCATCTCCTGACTTATCTGGGTGAACATCATGTTACCTCCTACCTCGACACGGCTACCCATTTTATGTGTCATGTTCAGGCGGGCAGAGTAACGGTCCAGATTAGAATTCTCGACCAAACCTTCCTGACGGTTAAAGCCGAGAGAAGCATAAAAAGTAGTTCGCTCGTTACCTCCGGAAGCAGTCACCTCGTAGTTTTGATTATGAGCGGTTCGGATCAGTTCTTTCCTCCAATCAGTATATCCCAGTTCCGGTATCCCCGCATATGTATCAATATTGGCGTTTGCATATGCTTCGGGAGATTGGAGTCCCTTGTCTACTGCAGAGTTGTAAAGACCTTCATAAATCATTTCACGGCGTTGTTCACCGTTCAATGTGGGACGGAAGTTGACAGCTGCATTAGAAAAGCCTCCGCTCGCGCTCAAAGTAACTTTAGTCCGCCCTGCCGCTCCTTTCTTGGTAGTGATCAGAATCACCCCGTTCGCGGCACGCGAACCGTAAAGAGAAGCGGCGGCGGCATCCTTTATCACTGTAATATTCTCAATATCGGCAGGATTAAGGGTACTCATTACATTTGTTTTCGCATTGTTCATATAGGCGGCATCAGCCCCCGTACCGGCTCCCATACTGCCGGAAGTGACCGGTATACCGTCAATCACAAAAAGAGGTTCATTGGATGCATTGAATGAACCCATACCACGGATACGGATACTCTGGTTAGCTCCTGGCTGGCCGGAACCGGAAGTAATATTTACCCCCGTGGTCATACCTTGCAACTTCTGTTCTACAGAAAGTACCGGTACGTTTTTCAGCATGTCGGCCCGTAAGGTGTTAGCTGATCCGGTAAAGGATGACTTTGAAAAATTTCCGTATCCGGTCACCACAACTTCATCCAGATTAAGTGATTCGGGCTGCAACACCACATTCAAGACTCCATTCTTCGGCACTTTGACCTCAGACGATTTCATTCCTATATAGGATATGACAAGGATTTTATCTGATGGTTCTATTTTCAGAGTGTAACGGCCGTCCATATCCGTTACCACTCCCCTTCCCGGTACCCCTTTTACGGCAACCGTAGCTCCGATAAGCGGCTGTTTATCCTCCGATGACGTCACTAAACCTTTTATTTCCAACTGTTGTGCTTGCACATGTATACCACACATACACAACAAGATAATCAACACTGTTTTCAAACTTCTCATTGGCTAATCATTTTAAATCTACAAATACCTATTTGCACTTGTACTCCAATAATTGTACCTCAAAAGTATTGATGAAATCAATAAAGTCTAAACATCAGTAAATAAGAGTATTAAATATTCAAGAAAAGCTAAAAATGAAAAGAAGGGTTGTAGAACTGCTCCACAAAGATGTGGAACTATTCTACAACCCTCTTGACAAGAGCCCCTGAGAGGAAAAGCTACATTGATAGAGATCGCCCGCAGATTCCCCGGTAAATAACTTTATTGCTTATAAATTTGTAAAATCGGAAAAAGTATCTATCTTTGCAGCGCAAAACTCCAAACGAGTGAGCATTTAGTGAGCGGATGTGGCGTAATTGGTAGCCGCGCCAGACTTAGGATCTGGTGTCTCGCGACGTGTAGGTTCGAGTCCTATCATCCGCACAAACTTTCAATGTTGTAAAAAAGCCTGCTAAAACAATTGTTTTGGCAGGCTTTTTCTTTAAACCCGCAACATACTACCCAAATGAATAAAAGGAAAAAGAGACGCACCAGCGAAAAGATGCGGAGATATAATATCAGCTTAAAACGTCCCCAAGAAGAATTTTTGGAGATGGTCAAAGAATGGAAAAAATGCAGCCCGGAAAGAGAAAAGCAACGCAGAAAGGAGGCCAAACGAGAAAAATGGAAAAAATGGCTGACATTGAAAGTATTCAGAGAGTATGACATAGTAATGCTCTGTATTGCCGGTCTGATATTGTCCCTGACTTTTTTTATTTATGGAATGTTCCTATGTATTATAGGACTATTTACGATCTCCCACACAGCAAGAGCCATTCAACCACTCCTCAATGGCATTTTTATGACGATAACAAGTGGCATAATTCTTACCTGCCTCTGCCCCATTTTGAAAGATATCATTGTAGCTATCTACAAAGATAAAAAAGAAAAAAGAGAAAGAAATGAGCAAAAGAAAAACACCGGGAAATAAATCAATGTAAGGCCTTCTCATACGAAAAATGCATTTCGATCTTCCATCTTCCACCTTTTAGAGTTTATTGCCCTAATAATCAAAGAAATGACCGGGTGGAAGATCGCGTTTTTCAGTCCTTTATCTTCCACCTGTATCTTCCATCCTCCACCTACTGTTTTAAGGCGAAAACGCTACACAGACCATTGATTATCAATCAAGAACCATGTATTTCCTAAGCAAACACGCCTCTTAAAGCATTTTGTTTTCTCTTCGTGTTCAACCGGAAATGGTGCAATCTACATCTGGTCCCAGGCAGGTGTGCCCATGGGCCCGTGTACCCGGGACCATAAGCCCGTATACCTGGGCTTATGAGCCCGGGTGCCCGGGCCCGGATAAAGATACCGACACGAATGATTAACCACTTATAATTAAACAATTAAATATGCGATAAAATAAAGAAACAATTCGTTTTGATTGGTTAGATTACAGTTCCTGCCAGCTTTGAGTATGCTTCTCATCTCCTTGTACATAATAGTATGCAGGAGTTCTTCCTTCCGGGAAAGTAGGTTCAAACGGTTCGGGGCAATTTTCCACCGGCGTATTCAATGGAAGTATATCCACTTTCCCTGTTTTTGTTATGCCATAGATTTCTTCTATCCTAAATAAGATTGAATCACCGTTCATAATAGGATACTTCCCGACACATACACATCCGGCATAGTAGTCATCTTTTAATTTACAATGAACACTATAAGTAGTCCCCTCGTTTATTCGAATTACTCCGGTCAATGTGTATTGCCCTTCGGATTTATTCTGTGTAGAAATGATTAGCCAATTGGGATATTCATATTTATTTGCAGATATATAATCACATAAAACCACAGGGTTTTCTTCCGACAATATAGTTCCATCATTATCTGCAAATACACTATCCTGTATTCCGAACAACTTTCCTAACCCTTTTGAAGTGATGATGTATTCCTCCCTGTCAGGTTCGGTAAAGTCATTCCATTCTTTTTTAGTCCTATATTTCATTCCTAAAGCAACCGTAGAAAAGTCTTTAACTGTATTTTCATTAAGAACATCTTTAATCGTGTCACTGGATGCAATGTTCTGAGTCAAAGATTCCGTAGTCTTTAACTGCCTGTTATTCACAGGATCGCTACAGCTAAGCACGACTATTAAGAGAATCACACAAGCACTAATTTTATTCATTTTTTCACAAGTTTTTTCTTCAAATACAGCCATGAATCAGCACATATCTGTAGCGAACAAATATACATCAAAAATTAAAAAGGGTAATGTGTCTGATAAATTATTCGTGCTCTTGTATACTAAAGAAAAAGAACCGCTGTCCTCCGGGGGGATAGAGTGACAGCGGTTCGGCGAGCTAACTGGTTAGGTGAGCAGAATTTAGATTCAAGGCCAATTATAAAAGAGAATTTATTATGAAAAATCAAAGTACTATAGCCCGTCTATAATGACAGATGTTCTGTGGTAACGGCTCTTTTTGCACATTTGGTTGATTCGGGGTTTATATTTAGAAGTAGCATAGGCATAACTTGGGTTGACTTTCAAGCGAGAATATTTCACTTTGTGGATTTCCAAAAGAAGTTCGGCCACATAGACAATCACTTCTGAACGTTCGGCAATGCAGGGGGAACAGAAACTTTCTAAATATTCATAATCCCGGGTAGAGAGTGTATAATGCAGAATCTTTTTACCTCGCTGAAAAATATATTCCAACTTATACCAACCGCTTGCGTTGGTTTTGCGTCGATGGAAATACAGGATTTTGATAGTAGATTGTTCGCCCATAATTCAAACGTAAATCGGGCAGGGAAAAATGAACGGCCCTGCTGACCCGCTTGCGTTATGTAATTTCGATGCAGAGCAAGGAAAAGCATATGCTAACCCATTACGGTATTAGTCCCGGGGGCAGAGCCGTTTTTATCCAGAAACTGTAGGCATATAAAATTATACACCTACAGTTAGTGTAAAACAAAGAAATGCAGTCCCTTTATTCTACATCAAAAAAATCACATAACGCATTACAAAGATGGTGATTATTTCTGAAATACCATAGCAAACGGACGAAAAAAGTATAATGAAACACTTTTATTGATAGGATTGTTTACTGAGCGCCATTAGTATAGGGTGATTTAACGAAAATAGAACGGTTCTGCTGACCCGTTGCACTATAAGACATCCGATGCAGAAGCAAAGAAAGAAAAATATACCGACCTATTACAGTATCAGACACGGGAACAGAACCGTTTATCTAAAGTTTTAAATAGCTGTCTCTCAGCAGCCGCCAAGTAAGCGGCAAGACCGACGCCACTGGAAACACACAAAGGTGCACATAATTTCCGGTATCACCAGCGCAGCCCCTACACATTTTTTTCCTTTTTTCTTAAACATCCATCAGGACACGGACGGGCAGCCGGCAATGAATTTCGGCAGAAAATACCGGACGACGCAGGAGCGCAGGATATTTTGTGCTGAAATAGCGTAGCGGTCATTGATGAATGAACGGCTGCGACCTATCTTTGTGCATGAAAAGAGGAAAAATACCCCTCTATCGGTTTCCGTCATTTTCCGGGTTAAAGATGTAGTTGTATTCGCTGATCGTCATACAGTCAAACGGCGGTTCGGGTTTGAGTAGTGTCCGCATGGGTGTAATCAGAGCTTGCGTGCTGCGTATGGAATCGTCTACTATACTTTGATATTCCCGGATAATTTCTTGTTACCCTATAATGGCATATATACTGATGATCCATGTACTAATCACCAAGCAGTAAGCGGCTTTGTGTGGTAGGCCGAAAAAGTTTTGTTTGCCGTAATTTTCCATATAAACAGATTTAAAGAGGACGTGCCCGAATTAGTTAATATAACGGCAAAGAGGTAAGCGGCATCAAACCAAGCAGAGCATTATAAAAACTAAACGGACACGCTTATTGAGTTGTATGGATACAACACAACCAGTCCGTTTAGTCTATGCTCTGCTATTGAAAAAATTGCCGCTTTTTCTTTGCGCTTCGACTAAACGTGATAAAAACAAAGTGCCCTCTCGGTAGAGAGCACGGAACAAAGATACATAAAAATTTGTAATTACTGAACTTTCTGCTTGCTTATGTGTCATTTATACATTACCTTTACGTAATGAAAAAAGTAAGGAAGGTTACTACGTATAAAGGATACTTTGAGGATTTTTTCGGGAAACAGTCACGAAAAGTCCAAGAAAAGATAGCCAAAATTTTAAGTTTAATAGAATCCGTAGAACGTATTCCGACAACGTATCTTAAATATATGGAAGGCACTGACGGATTGTTTGAGATACGTGTTTCCCTGGGTAGTGATATATTCCGGGTATTTTGTTTTTTTGATGATGGGAAGTTAGTTGTGTTACTTTCGGGCTTTCAAAAAAAGACACAAGGAACCCCTAAAAGAGAGATTGACAGAGCTGTCCGATTGATGGCTGAGTATTATGCAGAAAAAAAAGAGGAGGGAAAGAGATGGAACTCAAATCATTAGACCAAATTAAAGACGAGTATTTCGGTGTAAAAGGTACACCAGATCGTGATCGTTTTGAACGTGAGTTGGAAGCTTTGTGTATTGGCGTTCAAATCCGCAATGCCCGTCAGAAGAAAGAAATGACGCAGGCACAACTGGCCGAGCGCATTGATAAAAAGCGTACGTTTATCTCTAAAGTAGAGAATGACGGAGGCAACTTGACACTAAAAACCCTGATAGATATAGTTGAACGGGGGCTTGGCGGTAAACTGAATATCGAAGTAAAAATTTAAACGGTTTCGCCCGGGTGATGGAAGCATCACCCGGGCGAATTGTTTATGCCCGGTCCATTCAAAGATATATATAAAACATACAACTTCTATCAAAAATCTATTAAAGTATTGACATCTTTATAGATAGCTGCCACAAGCTTCCGCTTTATTGCTGGTAGCGTGTGGATTCGGTCACATCTTTCACACACCGCAAAAGCCCCTGCCCCTTTTTCTGTGGAAATCCGGCAGTTCGCGGACCACTTCCCGTATAGGAGTCCCCCGAATAAAAATCAAGCATCATAGCGAAAGCATTTGCTGGAGTCGTATTAGGAGAAGTATTCGACGACCAGTATAATTTATTTAAGTTATAAGGTGTTGAAGCCGTCCCCCCAGGCCACACATAGTTTATATTCGCAATATTATTGGTCAGAGTGCTAACATCTCCCCACAATGGGAGCACTCCGGGATATTGTTCACTCATACGGGGATATCTCGGTGTTGAGATCGTTACATTCGATCCGCTTCCACTTACTGCATATGTATAATTCGGATTTACAGGAGTAGTACCGCCAACTCCTGCACCCATAACCCAAAGTTGTGTCAATTCGAGTGAAGTCGGAACGCGCCAGGTACCCAAGTCCTTTTTATCGCTCCGCTCCGAATAGGCATTACAACCAGTACGAGTCGTATTTACTGTTGGAGTAGCAGGGTCAGTTCCTGAAGGAGTTACATACCCCAAAGCTTCATACCAGTTCATCGTGTAGCGTGTAACTGCATTGTTTATTACCGGATTCCCATTTTTATCACAATCGTTTTTCGCTACTCTGATAAGGGTATAAGGTTTGCGCACCGTGTGATAGTTGCTTGTGAGGGCCGTATAAGGTTCTCCCGTACGAAGTGATATGGATACTACACCACGTGGCTGAAATCCTATTACTCCTCCATAATTCCACATTTCCTGATTTACAATAACAGGGAATGCCCCAGTCTGAAAATAAGGATAAGTCTTTATATTAGGAGCTATCTGCAACGGATAATAAACAGGATTTGTCGGGGTAGACAAACTGGCTACCGGGAACGGGTAAGTACGATCCGGCTCCATCAGACAACGTGAATATCCTTGTGTGCTGATGCTGGTATACGTCTGAGCTTCACCATAGTTGGCGTATGATATAGCACGAGCATACTGGTTTGAGTTACTTGTTCCGCCAATCAACTGTGTCGAACTCCAGAATAGTCCGGTCGGATAAGTACGGGCATTGAAATAAATACTTATCATCTGGAGCTGGTTCTGAGAAGGTAAATAGTAGATGGTTTTCGTTACAGCATCAAGTGTTATACCATTTTCGCCATTCAACCTCCAACACTGGCGGATGGCAGTTTGATTCTGTGAGGTACCATTAAGATAAGTCACTCCGCGACCTTCCGAATACTCACTATCGGGATGGAGATTAGCATTACTGGAAGCAAATGTCACCAAAGTATTTTGATAAGGACTTTCGATACTCCAAAAACGAGAGTCCGAAGGATCAATAGTATACGCGAATCCTCCTTTACCCCATGGGTAGTTTTCGCCATTGTGAGTAATAAGATCAGTCACTATGCGCCAAGACACCTCGTCAGCTCCTCCTCGCCCGGTCAGTGTAAGAGTAGCCTGATACCAGACATTACGCTTCACATCAAAATTATTCCAATGGTTCCCGTTAATATTAATTCCCAGATAAACACGATAGGTTACCAGTCCGTCGCGTTCTCCCACAGGCAAAGTAGTGCGATATTCACAGACGACTTCTATGTAAGAGCATTGTGCAGGCTGGAGTGGAATCTGTGTTTTTGACGAAGTGCATTCTTCACCCGGCACGTTGGTTGGCAACGTCCTTGTTCCCTGCATGTTTTCTACCATATATAGCGGAGTGGCATAATTGTGAGGACGATTGTTTCCAGTAGGATCCACAGGCTCCAGATTACCGTCGTTCACCGTGATATTATCACCGTTCACAAAAGTGGTAGTCGAAGCAGTAGGTGCATTCGCAGCAATATAACTATACACCATCGGTACATTCTTCAACTGGATAGAACGTACTGTGACAAGCGTACTGGACTCAAGCCCGCTTTTATCAATTACGACAGTCACCTTAGCGGTCAGCCGCTCAAGACTGATAACACCGAGAGCATACGTTCCATTAGTGGTTCCCGGAGTAATATTGATTACTTTCGTATCTGTAAGGGCAGACATTACGACACGTCCTCCAGATAGGAAATCCGTTCCGGATGACATCGTTTTTTTCAGATTATTTAAATCGGTCAGATTAGTCACCGTACTACCGATCGACGCCCCTGCATTCGCAATAAAAGCAAAGATACGACTCCCCGAAGAGCCACTTATCAACATGGGTATTGAAAGGTTTGACATCGCTGAAGGGGGAAAGTATTTGAATGATATGGCCTTTCCGTTTGAAGCATCAAAAATAAATGCATTCAGATCATATAAACTGTTCTCGTCCGTAGCAGCAGCCAATGAACGGGTTGATACCGAACGCCCGTCAACAGCCAAATTGAAGGTATAATCAACATCGACTGATTTATACGGGATATCTTCCCCATATTCCGCCGTACAAGATGTGGTGACTATGATAGTGAATAATATACTTAATATCTGTTTCATAAATATGAATATTTTTAGTCATCTACAGGAACAACAGTATTTACTTCCCAGCCATTTATTGATACGGATATTACTAAATCATTATCTTCCCTATTAAAATTCACTTCGAATACAAAACTGTCTTCTCTATCAATATCTTCCTGAGAAGCATATTGGGGGTTCGATAAGATGAGTTCCGTTATATCCCGATTAAAAAGATATCCGGAAGTTACAGGATGTTTAATAACCAGCATTGGCTTATAGCCAGTCATGAGGCGCATGGTTTTTAACTCGCTATTGATCGTATCGTTCGTTACAGACGTACTATGGGGTATATATTTCAATGCCTGATGTAAAGTATCTATACTATTATCACTTTTATACCTGCCGTTTTTGGCAGTAACATATACTTCAGGAATAATTGTCGAACGTGTCAGAGAATTCAGACCTGATATCTTTATTTTTATATTCTTTGTATCTTTCATTAAATTGACATTGGTAATGTCCGATACATTATAAGTGGAAAGAGCATTGACTATATATCCGGCATAAAGATCACCAGGGACCGACTCAGGTACAAGGTATCCGTCCGTCCCTTCTTTATTTTTTAGCATGACACGGAAATCGGCAACAGTGGTTATTTCCGGCTGAAGCTCATCATAAAACAAATTTGTCTCCCTATCCACCCAACCTGCGGAAAAGGTGTTAAGATTATCACAAAAGACGATAGCTTGGTAACTTCCTTCAGGCAGAGGGATAGTCATGATATACTTACTTATCAGCTTATCACCGGTTTCCAAATAACTCCCTATATACTTGCCTTCAGCATCAAAAATATAAGCTGCCACCTGATGTACTTCAGATCCGAACAAATCAGAATTCTGATTATTTAATGTATATCGGAAACTGAGCCGCAACGCACTAGTAATACAATCAGAAGTATCCTCCCTTATACACGATTGCATAAAAAAGAGAACGGTGAGAATGACAATTTTCACAGATATACATCTCATAAGTCGTCCGCATTTAATCTCCTCCGTATGTTTTATACGGAGAAGATGTTTGAAATAAAAATATTACCACACCGGATTAATGGTGTTTATCACCCAAGGTTTCACAGTGACACTGCATGTTACTGAAATATTGCTATCGTAAGGCTTACCAGTCGCTTGCGTCTGATTGAAAACAAGATTATTAATACGATACACATTACCACGTTTAAACTCCAGAATATTATCATTAGTCGTACTATCTTTATATTTGGAGACTACAACATAAAGAGTAGTTGCCCCTAACGGGTTATTGACATACTGAACCTCTGTTAATTTGAGAATGATATGCGGAATATCACCAACCGGCGTAGTTTGTCCTGATGCCGGAACCGTACTCGGACATACCTGATAAGCCCATGCCGGTTTAGGAGTAGTAACCGGAGGAACAATTGTTGCTCCATTCGTTACATCCGGATAGAAGCTCAATCCGGAAGCCAGAGGCGCGCAATAATCCACGAAAGCATTGGCAGTCCAGTCACTGGGTGCTGTAGGAGAGCCACCGGAAAAATGAGGAAAGTTCACATTACCAGTAAAGTAAGTGGCATAGTCGGTCGCCCACCCTGCTTGGTTAACAATATTTACAGGAGCATTTAGATAAGGAGTACCATTCAACAAAACATACTGATTGACATTGTTAATAAACACACCTGACAATTTATAACTGATAATATCCGTACTGATTGGAGAACCTACGGTAACATCCTGACAAGTCACTTGTCCCAACTCTACACGGGCTACAATAGGACTTATTTCTACTGAAGTCGTGTAATTATTTCCACTACTTTGCGTAAAGGCCGAACTCAATCCGGACATAGGCACGTTCTGAGCATTTCCTTGTAAACGATCCAGGCGTAGTCTGGCATCAGCACTTGTCGTTCCCTCGACAGCGGGAAATACCTGACCGACATCTGTTTTAATATTAGCCATAAAATAGAGATATTGTGCGGAACTGGGCACACCGCTGATAGTAACCCCTTTTCCACTTGTCGCAGTAGAAGAAGTGTTGGCCAATGTAGTCACCTCAGCAGGTGTCAGTTGGCGTTGAAAAATGCTGGTATAACTACTATTGAGGAAGTAGAGTTTCCCAGAGCCCAAAACAGCATATTCGCTTGCTCCTTTTTGCCCATTAACACCTCTGGAGAAAGCACTTTGCCCTACATTCAGAGTCACATTATTAATACCTGTTAAAGGTATGTCTTCTGTTGTTTCCTTATCATCACAAGCAAACAGCGCACTGACTAACATTGCCAGTAAAATCGTTTTTTTAATCATAACTATTTTTTTATGAGTTTATAATAGAGATTTCGCCATTTGAACACCATCTATCATGAAAAAGTTTTCTAATATCATTGCTTATTTTATCCAGCCTAAACAATTAACAATTAGATAATAGACGCAACTCGAAAAGCTATTCAATTAAAGCACATAATTCCATACAATTATATAAAATCCAATAGCCATCATAAGGTAAATATATCATAATAGAAACTTCTTCTACATTAATCGGATTCCAAGTCCGACATATGTTAAAAGTGCAGGGAGTTTGAATCCGTTCACATCTTTTTCGACATTTATTTGTTTCATTGGGTACTTTTGCCGTCGATATAACTATCGAGTATCTGAAAGAGAGCTGGCAGAAGGTGTGTTAAATCAAAATAGTTATACAATGGTAAAATTTAATGCAATGAAGACTAAACCTTTACGACCTCTTCGGCAGAAGAGAGCCTTATGGCTAAAAAGTGTATTTGTCCTGACGTGCCTACTGCTGAGCGCATCGGTAGCCATGGCGCAAACCAAAACAGTAACGGGTACTGTTACAGATTCAACCCATGAGCCCCTGATCGGCGCATCTATTCTGGTAAAAGGGACTTCTACCGGAGCCATCACCGATATGGATGGCAAATACTCCATCTCGGTAACGCCCAACGATGTACTCGTATTCTCGTATGTAGGATATGAAAAGCAGGAAATCAAAGTGGGGCAGCAGACTGTGATTAATGTCACGCTTAAAGACGACTCCCAAATGCTTGCCGAAACAGTAATTATCGGTTACGGTAGCGCCAAGAAACGTGACCTGACCGGTTCTATCACCAACATCAAGGGTTCGGAAATAGCCAACAAACCGGCCACTAACCCACTATCATCCCTACAAGGAAAGATTGCCGGTGTGCAGATTGTCAATTCCGGACAGGCAGGTGCCGATCCCGAAATCCGTATCCGCGGCACAAACTCCATCAATGGTTACAAGCCGCTGTATATTGTAGACGGACTCTTCAATGACAATATCAACTTCCTGAACCCGGAAGACATCGAATCGATGGAAGTATTGAAAGACCCCTCTTCATTGGCTATCTTCGGTGTACGTGGTGCCAACGGCGTGATCATCGTAACTACCAAACGCGCCAAAGAGGGACAGACGCTGGTTAATATCAACACCTCTTTCGGATGGAAAACCGTAGTAGACAAAATCAAAATGGTGAATGCGCCACAGTTCAAGGAACTCTATAACGAGCAGATGGCGAATCAGGGAAACACCCCATTCGACTTCAGCAACTGGAACGCAAATACGGACTGGCAAGACGAAATATTCCAGACCGGATTCATCACGAACAATAATATCAGTATCACAGGTGCTTCGGAAAAACATAGTTTCTATCTCGGTGTGGGCTACTCGCACGAACAGGGAAACATTAAGCATGAGAAGTATAGCAAAGTGACGATCAATGCAAGTAATGATTATAAGATCACCAAAGATATCAAAGTGGGATTTCAGTTCAACGGAGCACGAATGCTCCCGGCCGACAGCAAAACGGTTCTGAACGCAATTCGCACTACTCCTGTAGCTCCGGTTTACAACGAAGAATACGGTCTGTATACTTCATTGCCGGAATTCCAGAAAGCACAGATGACCAATCCGTTGGTCGACGTAGATCTGCGTGCCAACACCACCCGCGCCATCAATTACCGTGCATCGGGCAGCATTTACGGTGAAGTGGATTTCCTGAAGCATTTCACATTCAAAGCAATGTTCTCCATGGATTATGCCACCAATGACAGCCGGACTTACAAACCGATCATTAAAGTATATGACGCAACCGTAGCCGGCAATGTGGCTACACTTGGAACGGGAAAGACGGAAGTGAGCCAGAACAAACAAAACGAAACCAAAGTGCAGAGTGACTATCTGCTGACATACCAAAACAGTTTTGCCGATGGTACACACAACCTGACCGCTACTGCCGGTTTCACAACCTACTACAATTCACTCAGCGGACTGGATGCTTCACGCGGACAGGGTATCGGGCTGGTGATTCCGAATAATCCCGATAAATGGTTCGTCAGCATTGGCGATCTGGCTACCGCTACCAACGGAAGTACACAGTGGGAACGCACCACCGTGTCCATGCTGGCCCGTGTCATCTATAATTATAAAGGAAAATACCTGTTCAACGGCTCATTCCGTCGTGACGGCTCATCGGCCTTCGCATACACGGGCAACCAATGGCAGAACTTCTACTCTGTAGGTGCCGGATGGCTGATGACTGAAGAGGAGTTCATGAAAGACATCACATGGCTGGACATGTTGAAACTGAAAGGTTCGTGGGGCACATTAGGTAACCAGAATATGGATAGGGCTTATCCGGCAGAACCGTTGTTGGAGAATGCTTTCGCTGCCGTATTCGGCAAACCGGCTATCATCTATCCCGGATACCAACTGGCTTACCTGCCCAACCCGCGCCTCCGCTGGGAAAAAGTAGAAGCATGGGAAACCGGATTCGAGACCAATATGTTCCGCAACCGCTTCCATCTGGAAGGAGTATATTACAAGAAGAATACCAAAGACCTACTGGCTACCGTACCGGGATTGTCGGGAACCGTACCGGGTATCGGAAACCTTGGAGAGATTGAGAACAAAGGTATCGAATTGATGGCCTCCTGGAGAGATCAGATCGGCGACTGGGGATATTCTGTCAGCGCGAACCTGACCACTATCAGTAACAAAGTGAAGAGTCTGGTACAGGAAGGATACTCCATCATCGCAGGCGACAAAAGCCAGAGCTACACAATGGCAGGCTATCCGATCGGTTATTTCTACGGCTACAAAGTAGCGGGCGTTTACCAAAACCAAGCCGAGATCGACGCTTCACCGGCGAATACACTGGCAACCGTCACACCCGGCGACCTTAAGTTTGCCGATGTAAACGGAGATGGAAAAATCACACCGGACGACCGCACGATGATCGGTGATCCGACACCGGACGTAACATACGGCATCAGCCTCGGCCTTTCATATAAGAACTGGGAAGTCAGCATGGAAATGATGGGACAAGGCGGCAATCAGATTTACCGTACCTGGGACAATTATAACTGGGCACAGTTCAATTATATGGAGCAACGTCTCGACCGCTGGCACGGAGAAGGCACATCGAACACGCAACCCCTGCTGAATACAAAACATGCCATCAACAGCGAGAACTCCGAGTACTTCATCGAAGACGGCAGCTTCTTCCGTATCCGTAACCTCCAACTGGCTTACAA
>ENA-ORME01000383-ORME01000383.1-human-gut-metagenome-genome-assembly--contig:-NODE-383-length-16785-cov-8.951524_pt1 | contig 16785 bp, 10 predicted proteins | sample MGYA00242097_ERZ508983 | MGnify/ENA primary metagenome ERZ508983 (study PRJEB26280, sample SAMEA2531408) | human gut metagenome | biome: human gut; feature: human-associated habitat; material: faeces...
GTGCAAATGTACTTGCTTTCAATGAAGTAGCAGACGAAGTAGTAATGCTGGACGTTAAAGAAGGCGTTTCAGAAGGTAAAGCAATGGATATGATGCAGACAGCTCAACTGTTGGGTTTCGACACAACTGTAGTAGGCTGCACTAACGACTATGCTCAGACTGCTAACTCTGACGTTGTTGTAATTACTTCAGGTATTCCTCGTAAACCGGGTATGACTCGCGAAGAACTGATCGGTGTAAACGCTGGTATCGTTAAATCAGTGGCAGAAAACATCTTGAAATATTCTCCCAATGCAATCCTTGTTGTTATCTCTAACCCGATGGATACAATGACTTACCTGTCATTGAAAGCTCTGGGCTTGCCGAAGAACCGCATCATCGGTATGGGTGGCGCACTGGACAGCTCTCGTTTCAAATATTTCTTGTCTCAGGCTTTGGGCTGCAACGCCAACGAAGTAGAAGGTATGGTTATCGGTGGTCACGGTGATACTACTATGATTCCTTTGACTCGCTTCGCTACTTACAAAGGTATGCCTGTAACTAACTTCATCTCTGAAGAAAAACTGAACGAAGTGGCTGCTGCTACTATGGTAGGTGGTGCTACTCTGACTAAGTTGCTGGGTACTTCTGCATGGTATGCACCGGGTGCAGCAGGAGCTTATGTCGTAGAATCTATCATCCACAACCAGAAGAAGATGATTCCTTGCTCAGTAATGCTTGAAGGTGAATACGGTGAATCTGATCTTTGTATCGGTGTTCCTGTAATCTTGGGTAAGAACGGTATCGAGAAAATCGTTGAACTGGAATTGACTGCTGACGAAAAAGCAAAATTTGCGGCAAGCGCAAAGGCTGTTCACGGAACTAACGCAGCTCTGAAAGAAGTTGGTGCTCTCTAATTTGAATGCCGGATTCTTAATCTGAAAATAGAATATGCGGACCTCACAACTCTTTTCAAAAGGGCTGTGAGGTTTGCTTTTTAATATACTTAAATAATACATTATGAGAAAACTCTTCATGAGTGCTGCGGCCCTTTTGTTTGCCGGAGCACTTTGGGCACAAGAGGGTCCGTTGTGGATGCGTCATTGTGCTATCTCTCCCGATGGAACTACCATTGCTTTCACCTATAAAGGTGATATTTTCACAGTACCGGTGTCCGGTGGCAAAGCTACACAGATCACTACCAATCCGGCTTTTGATACAACCCCGATTTGGAGTCCCGATAGTAAACAGATTGCATTTGCGTCCGACCGTATGGGAAGTCTGGATGTATTCATTGTGTCGAAAGAAGGAGGCGAGCCTCGCCGCCTGACCACTTTCTCGGGCAGTGAAACTCCGGTAGCTTTCAGTGATGCGGGACAGCTCTTATTTACTGCCGACATCATGCCTTCTGCCGAAGATGCCGGTTTTCCTTCGAACGGACAATTCCAGCAGATATATCAGATTCCGGTTACGGGAGGACGTCCTGTGATGTTTTCATCTATGCCGATGGAGTGCATCTCCATTAATAAGGAAGGGGCTATTCTTTATCAAGATAAAAAAGGATATGAGGATTACTGGCGTAAGCACCAGAAGTCACCGATTGCCCGTGATATATGGATGCTTCAGCCTGGACAGACTCCACGCTATGAAAAACAAACCACTTTCATCGGTGAAGACCGTGAACCGGTATGGGCACCGGACGGAAAGTCGTTCTACTATTTGAGTGAAGAGAATGGTTCGTTCAATATCTACCAGCGTATTCCGGGATCGAATGCATCCAAGCAGGTGACGCATCACACGCAGCATCCGGTACGTTTCCTCAGTATGGCTTCCAATGGTAATCTTTGTTATGGTTTTGATGGTGAGATTTATACGTTGACTCCCGGTGGTAAGTCGCAGAAAGTATCTGTGAAAATTCTGTCAGACAGAAATGATAAAGATTTGATTCGCCAGATAAAGACCAGTGGGGCTACTGAAATGGCTGTATCTCTTGATGGTAAAGAGGTTGCTTTCATTTTGAGAGGAGATGTGTATGTGACTTCGGTAGAATATAAAACGACAAAACAGATAACGAACACTCCTTGCCAGGAACGTGGAATCGATTTTGCACCCGACGGGCGTAGCTTGGTGTATGCTTCGGAACGTGGCGGACTCTGGCAGCTCTATACTTCAAGTATCGTGCGGAAAGATGAGAAACAGTTCACGTATGCTACAGAGTTAAAAGAAGAACGTCTGACCAATTCGGATATAGCTTCGTTCAATCCGAAGTATAGCCCGGACGGAAAAGAAGTTGCTTTCCTTGAAAACCGTACGGCAATTCGCGTCATCAATCTCAAAACTAAGAAGGTACGTACGGTAATGGATGCCCAGTATCAGTATTCGTACAGTGATGGTGATCAGTCGTTTGAGTGGAGTCCGGATAGTAAATGGATTCTTTCCGAATTTATTGGTATCGGTGGCTGGAACAATAAAGATATTGTGCTGCTGAACGCCGACGGTAAGGGAGAAATGCATAATCTGACCGAAAGCGGTTACTCAGACGGAAATGCGAAATGGGTTCTGGGTGGCAAAGCAATGGTCTGGTTCAGTGACCGTGCCGGATACCGTAGTCATGGCAGCTGGGGTGCTCAATATGACGCTTACATCATGTTTTTTGATGTAGATGCTTACGATCGTTTCCGCATGAATAAGGAAGACCTTGCTTTGCTTGAAGAAGCCGAGAAAGCGGAAAAGGCTGAGAAAGAAAAAGCTGAGAAGAAAAAGAAAGAAGATAAAAAAGGTGATAAGAAAAAAGACGCCAAAGGTAAGAAAGATGGAGAGGCAGAAAAGAAGGAGGAAGTGAAGCCACTGAAATTCGATCTTGATAATCGATTCGATCGTATTGTGCGTCTGACTGTCAACTCTTCTTTCATGGGTGATGCTGTTTTGACTCCGAAAGGTGATAAGCTCTATTATCTGGCAGCGTTTGAAAGCGGTTATGATTTGTGGGAACACGATTTGAAAGAGAATTCAACAAAGATTCTGTTGAAAGGTGTCGGAGGCGGTTCGCTGTTGCCCGATAAGAAAGGTGAGAATATCTTTATGTGTACCGGTGGAGGTATGAAGAAAATTGAAATAGCCGGTAGTAAGACAACGCCTATTGCATTTGAATCTTTCTTCGACTATCAGCCGGGTGGTGAACGTGCTTACATTTTTGATCATGTTTGGCAGCAGGTAGACGATAAGTTCTATGTGAAGGATTTGCAGGGAGTAGACTGGCCTTTGTATAAGAAGACTTATGAAAAGTTCCTGCCACATATCAACAATAATTATGACTTTGCCGAACTGCTGAGCGAGATGCTCGGAGAGTTGAATGCTTCACATACCGGAGCTCGGTACTCTGGTGTAGGAGGGGCGTTACCTACAGCTTCATTGGGAGTATTTTATGACGATACTTATACCGGTGACGGGTTGAAAATAAAGGAAATCATAGAGCAGAGTCCTTTCACTTTGAAGAAAACAGATGTAAAGCCGGGTTGTATCATTGAAAAAGTAGATGGTACTCCAATCAAAAAAGGAGAAGATTATTTCCCGTTATTTGAAGGAAAAGTAGGGCGTAAAGTGCTGCTTTCTGTTTACGATCCTGCTACAAAAAAGCATTTTGAAGAGACAGTGAAGGCGATCAGTTACGGTGCGCAGCGCGAATTGCTATATAAACGATGGGTAGAGCGCAATCGCAAGAAAGTAGAAGAGTTATCAGGCGGTCGTTTGGGATATGTACATATCAAGGGCATGGATAGTCAGAGTTTCCGTAAGATGTACTCCGAACTGTTGGGGCGTTACCGTAACAAAGAAGCCGTAGTTGTAGACGTTCGCCACAATGGTGGTGGTTGGTTGCACGACGATGTGGTGACTCTCCTTAGTGGCAAAGAATATCAGCGTTTTGTTCCTCGCGGACAATATATAGGTAGCGATCCGTTCAATAAGTGGCTGAAGCCCTCATGTATGCTTGTTTGTGAAGACAATTACAGTAATGCGCATGGTACTCCTTATGTATATAAGACATTAGGTATCGGTAAACTGGTAGGTACTCCTGTAGCCGGAACTATGACAGCTGTATGGTGGGAACGCCAGATTGATCCGAGTCTTGTATTTGGTATTCCGCAGGTAGGCTGCATGGATATGCAGGGTAACTATTTGGAAAATCAGACACTCGAACCGGATGTGCTGATTTATAATGAACCTTCTGCTTCGTTGAAGGGAGAAGATGCACAATTGAAAGCTGCGGTAGATTGCTTGTTGAAGGAGTTGCCGAAGAAATGATGGGGTAATTGCGTTTTATGCTCGATTAAAATGGAAAGGTCACCTTTGTTTAAAGGTGGCCTTTTCTCATTATGTGGATAAAATGATCTATTTATTGTTAAATACTTGCTTTTTAATGTGAAATACTATAAATATAGTTTTGTGTCTATATTTATAGTTATATATTTGTGCCATTCCATTCAGGTTGTATCCCAAATACTTGATGAATAGAAGTATAATCTAAAATTACTTGGTATGAGTGAACAGAAAGAATTGACAAAAGCAGAACTCCAGATCATGCAGGTGCTTTGGCGGAAAGAAAATGCTTTTGTGAATGAAATCTTACAGGATTTGGAAGAGCCGCGTCCGGCGTATAATACAGTTTCTACCGTACTACGTGTATTGCAAAACAAAGGCTTTGTAGCTTATCGTAGTTTCGGAAAGAATTATCAGTATTATCCGTTGGTTTCAAAAGAGAGCTATACGAATCGTTTTATGAACCGGGTCGTAGATAACTTTTTCAGTGGTTCGGTGAAGGCGATGGTTTCGTTCTTTACCAAAAAAGAAAAGATGTCGGTACAGGAGATCGACGAACTGATTGAAATGTTGAAGGAAAACAAAAAGGAATAAGGTATGATCGATATTGATTGTAGCGAATGGGCTATTCTTCGTTTCATAGGAGCTTCATTTGTGTTATGGCTGTGCTATTACTTGTTGTTCGATCGAAAAGCCCCGTTTAACCAGTGCCGGAATTATTTGCTTTTTTCGGTACTGCTGGCCGGAGCTGTATCGGTGGTACGCATCCCGGTTTATCCGGTGAAGGTGGTGCGGCCGATAAAGATGGAACGGGTGGTTGTAAAGCAAGAAACACAAATGGATAAGACTTCATTGGTACAAGTAGAAAATGATGGGATACAACCGGATACGCTCGCAGCAGTGCAGGCGGAGGTTAGTGAAGCAATTGTACCCCGAGTGGAAGAAGAAATAGCGGAAGAACCTTTTTATGCTTCGTGGGATTACTGGCAAATAGTCTGGATCGTATATGGATTGGGAGTATTTGTCCTTTTGATGCATTTATTGGTCGAAATGGCACGTATCTGGCGTTTGAAGCGTTGGGGAAGTTGTACGATGGAGGCTGATGGGATTTGTATCGTGCGTAACAATGAAGTCGTTTCACCATTCTCGTTTTACCGGATGATCTTTATCAATCGGAAGTTAGAAGGAGAAGTGTTGCGTATAGTTCTGCTCCATGAAAAGGCACATATTCGTAATCATCATTATCGGGACACTTTATTTATTGAAGGTTTATCCATCTTATGTTGGTTTAATCCGTTTGTCTGGCTGGTAAAGCGTGAACTGCGGGCTCTCCATGAATTTCAAGTGGACCGTTGTTTGCTTTCCGGTGAGATTGAATTATTTGAATATCAAAGCATCTTATTCGAAGAGTTGATGGGATACAGCCCGAAGGTTGCAAATGGTTTTCATAATTCATTAATTAAAAAACGATTTATCATGATGAAACATCAATATAAAGAACGTTTCGCCGGAGTGCGCAAAATAGCGTTGCTTCCTTTGTGTGCGGGTGTATCGGCTTTATTTTCTTTTACGGAAAAGCCGGTTCTGATTGAACCTGTATTGCCGATGGTATCTGTTTCGATGAAAGCAGAAACTCCCGAAGTCGTATCTAACGAAAAAAAGATGGATAGCGTAGGTGATGAAAAGTGTTTTCTGCTTTTGGACTCCCCAAAGATAGTTCATTACATACAGTCGGGAGAGGCGCATTTAGTTAAATCCGGATCCAGTCAACTACTTGCTAAGGTTACAACTCCTGTATCGAAAGTGCTGGATACGCTCTCGGAAGAGAAACCGAATCAGACTTCTCTGCACGGAAAAGAGGCTGATTATACTGTTGGCGTCGATTTACCTGCAGATCAGGTTGTATTGTCGCGTGCACCGTATAAACGAAGTATATATGTACGCTTTATTGAACGGACGAAAGAAGATACACGCGTTACTTTGGCTATACCGATATATTATGACCGGCACTGGTTACAGTTCGAAAAGGGATTGTCCATAGTAGACGAAGATACGAAAGATGTTTATAAGATTCGTTCACTTACCCGCGGAATTGAACTAAATCAGACTTATTGGGTTGTGGGACAAGAAAAGCAAATGCTGGAATTTACACTGGTCTTTCCTCCTCTTGACCGAAAGGTAAAAAAGATTAGTATCCGCGATTGTTTCCCGGAAGAAAGGGGATTGACACCTCCCAATGGCAGTTCATGGAGGTTGGAGAATCTGAAAGTTGACGATTTCCTTCCGACTGCCGCCCGAATAGCTGAGTATGATAGAGAGGGGCGTCCACTGCGTTCCGATAAATTGGAAGAAGTAACTCTTAATGCAAGTCAATTAGCCGTTTCTTCACGCCGGGGTAACGGAAGGTCTCGAATTCAGAAAATTGAAACTTTACCGGAGAAGACGTTGGTTGTCTTGAATATACCTATTCATTTTGACCGTCATTGGTTGGTCATAGGTAAGGGATTGTGTCTTGTTGATTCCAGAACAGGTGATGAATATCCGATTCTGGAAGAGGCGCATGGCATTGAAATGAATAAATTACTGTGGGTAGAAGGCTGTGAAGGACGTTCTGTGTTGTTGACACTCGTTTTCCCGAAGTTGCCAAAGAAAGTAAAAACAATCGATCTTTATAATAAATATCCGGATGCCGGAGTTATTTCACCAAGCAATGGAAGCAGCTGGGATTGGCGGAAAGTAAAGATTAAAGATTATCAGAAGGAACCCTATAAACGCATTATATTGTAGCTGCTCTACAGCATTGATTTATTTTAGGCACGGATGTGACAGATAAACAGATACTCTTGATTTTGTGGAATCTGCACGATCCGTGCCTGTCATTTTATTCAACCTCAAAGACGGTAAGTACCGCTGCATGGTCTGATGCCCACACATAATCTATCTCGGGAGCCGTACGTACTATTTTGGATGATAATACTTTCAGCCCTCCTTTATAATAGATGAAATCGATACGGGACATTTGCATTTGCCCGTAGATGGCGGCAACAGTGCCTCCCTGATATGCAACTTCGTCCGGATTCTTCTCACGGAAACTATCTTTGAAACCATTTTCCAACATATAGCGGGAAGCGGGGAAAGCCACCGGACCGTATCCGTGATGCAATGGTTTGGCTCGTTCTGTCCAGTCAAGATGGCTACACGAGTTGAAGTCACCGGTGATAATGACCGGCATGTCTGTTTCCTGGTTCGGTACAATATCCTTTGTATAGATATTGCGGATATCGGGCAGTGCCAATATGGAATCTTCAGTGACCCAGACAGAAGGATCCAGTCCTTTCTCAGCGTAACCACTTGTATATTCCGGGCGGTAGGCATAACGAAGCCAACAGTCTACAAGCATTATCCGCTTACCGTTTGGTAAGGTTATTTTGGCTGGGTTCGATTTGAAGGGTTCCCGCCATGCTATGGGTTCCAACGGAAAGCGGCTGTACATGGCCAGGTTGTCTTTAAGAGAATGGGTTTTGAGATGATACCCTAATGAATCTGCCAGCATTTGTTGGATGCCATATGCTTCTTGCATCATGACCACGTCTGCATGGGTGCTTCGGATCAGGTCGAATACTCGCTGCTGCCCCTCGTTACCCAGATGAATACCTCCGTGCCAGATGTTCCATTGAAGCACTTTTACTATATTGGAATGTGTTTGGTTGTTGCAAGTCACTTGTTTACGGACCTCTTCGGTAGCTGTTTCGGGAATATACTGTTTTCCGTTTAAGCGGAAAGAAGGTACGGAGGCATATAATGTATGTCCGGGAGTTGCCTCTTTTCTGACGTCGAATGTAAGAAGGAAATAGTTGATCCCCGGTTGTAACAGGATCTCTTCTCCCTGCTCCGGGCAGAGAGTCATTGACTGTTCGGGGGTATGCCCGTTGCCAAACAGTTCTTTGCGTTGCACGGATCGTGCCTCACTTCCGGTAGAATAAATATGGATTTGCTCAATATCTGCAAGAGTGGTCGTGCCGGTGAAATCGAGTTTCAGCTCTGTCAGTTTCAGCGGTTTCCGGGAACCTTGTACGGCTATTCTCAGTTTTAGTGCCTGGTCGTCTTTGCTTCCTTGATCAACATCCCATTCACTTTGGATGACTACTGCATTGAATAACTGTTGTTTTCCGTCATACTCTTTAAATGCGGCATTATCGTTAGAGACTGCATAAGCCAGCGGAGCTTTTCCATTGTATTTGTTGCGCCCATTGCGGATATGGTAAGCCTGATGTCCTTTGCCTACCCAATTGATGGATGTTTCTTCTTTCAGGTCGTCGAAGTTATAATATCCCCACAAGGATTTAAAAGCGGGATGACTGGCTTCTACGGGGCGATTCATCCATTGACGGATCGTTTGTTCCGGTAAAGCTTTGCGCCAAATGCGTACTTCATCAATCAATCCGCCGAAAGTATAATATACATCGTGAACTCCGATAGCACCGGGAAGGATGGAAATTGCCGTATCGGCTTTGGCCACTTGTTTTCCATCAAGATAAAGTATGGTCTGCTTTCCGTCACAAGCCAGTGCCACATGGTGCCATTGGTCATCCAATGCTTCCGGTGCCGAAAGATTGGCACGGGTAGAGTGAAGTTTGCCTTCTTTTACGACCAAAGGCAGATAGTCCACCCAGTTCAATTCACTGTATTCACCTCCTCCGATGATAACTTCAAGACTGTCCCATTTACAGTCGTTACCTTTAATCCAGGACTCCAAGGTCCATGAAGGTTCCAGAATTCCCATACCTGTCCGTACGTTATTGTCTTTCCCGTCGAGGCAGAGGGCGAGATTAGACTTCCCGCCTTTTGAGGCAGGAAGTTTACCCTGCATCTGCAGGGAGCAGCAGATGCAGAGGATGAATATTATTACATATTTCATTATGAATTTATTTGGTTTTGAAAGTCACGGTCCATGGTTTTGAACGTTTACCACTGGCCGAAATTACAGTAAACTCTTTGCTCAGTCCACTCCAGTCCTGATAGCCTCCGAGTGAAGGAGACAGGGTGGCTCCGGAAGAGAGTGTGCAGGTGGCAAAGACGTTGGACAGGTCAGTGCCGTTTTCTACGGTAATGGAGACGATACCTTCATCCGAAAGAATAACAGGGGTACCGATCTCTTCTTTATCCTGGTTATACACTTTAAAAGTCAATATTTCCGTTTTGTCATAATTCGGTACGTCCGGTATGTCGGGTTGTTCACACGAGACAAAGAGGCAGCCGGCAACAAAGCAGCAAATCAGTATAGAAATTATTTTATTCATAATCATGCTATATTTAAAATGTGATGAAATCAATCGTTAATATCCCGGGTTTTGTGTCAGTACGCTGGAGCGGACAATCTCGTCGTGAGGAATCGGTGTCAGGTACAAACGGTCATTCCAGGTACGGATGTCTGTTTTGGTTATCTTAAATTCCGTCGGTGAGACAAAGCGCACTCCATGCAGGGTCGTTTGGGTTTCGGGACCGACTTTCCAGCGGCGTACGTCGTAGAAACGTTGTTCCTCGAAAGCAAACTCGATGCGGCGCTCTTTCCGAATCAGTTCACGCAATTTTGCCGGATCGGATTCGGTAAGCGCAGGTAAGCCTACTCGTTGACGAATCACATTGACAGCTTTCCGGGCACCTTCTACATCACCGGTCTCAAGGCGCGCTTCTGCATCATTCAGATAAATCTCTGCGTAACGGAGGATGATCCAGTTGGTACTGAAGTCCGGACTGCTGGCGCCTGCGTACGGATAGTTATAGTTATCATAATCGATCCATTTCCAAACATTGTATCCGGTAAGTGAACCATCGCCTTTATCAGGAGTATCCATCAGATAGCGGTCTACAGTTACAGCACCTTTATCTGCATTGAAGAAAATCTGGGAACCATGGAAAACGATGTTAGCATAGAATCTTGGTTCACGTCCTTCATAGATGCCACAAGTATTGATGTCGAATACCTGATCGGCGGGAGCCTGTGAGTATTGCGTGGCAGGTGAGCCATCTGCCATTTCAAATGCGTCAACCAGTTCTTGGGTCGGGCCGAGGCCACCCCATCCGCGATCACCATATTTATCGTTGATATACGTCACCATGTTGCACACCATCATGTTGTTGTAGACATCCGGGCTTTTGTATTGGATGTCGAAGATGATTTCTTTGTTATCTTTGTTGGTAGTCCACCAGATAGAGCGGTATTTTTCCGGAGTAGTGCCATCTACCAGTTCATATCCCAGTTTGTATACTTCGGCACAACTCTTGATCACGTCTTCGTAGCGTTTGTCATACAGTTCCACTCTTGATTTCAGTGCATAAGCAGCACCTTTGGTGGCACGTCCCTTTTCTCTTGAACCATAAGACGCCGGCAACATTTCGGTTGCCTTTTTGAGGTCGTCCAGAATGAAGTCATAACATTCTTTCTCGGACGAACGGGGAATTTCCCAGTTATCCTCCATGGTGAGTACTTTATCCAGTAGAATGACACCGCCATATCGCTTTACCATTTCGAAATAGAACATGGCACGCAAGAAGTGAACTTCTCCCGTAAGTCTTGACTTCTCGCTTTCTTCGATGGTAGACGTACCGATTCGTTCGAAAAAACGGTTGCATTTACGTACCTTTACGTAATAATCTTCCCATACATCGTCATCCTGAGGGTCGGAAGCGCTGACCATATCATAGTTGAATTTGAAATAGCTTGCACGCCATTTATCCCGTTGTGCTGAGACAGAATTGTCACTTCGGTTTTCCTGTAATTGCTGTCCGTCTACGGAAATTTCACTATATAGATCGTTCACGTAATATTTCACCAGTGTTTCGTCCGACCAGAAAGAATCGTCGGCGATTTCGTCCAGTGGAGCTTTGTTCAATACATCGCACGAACAGAAGAGCAATACAAATATGCAGAACAGGGCTGTATTTATCTTTTTCATAATCACGTTTCAATTTTTAAGTTTAGAATGTAATGTTAGCACCAAACACAAAGGTTTTCATTTGAGGATAAGCACTTCCGTCAGTAGAGCGCAACTCAGGGTCGAAATATTTTATTTGCGACCAGGTCAGCAGGTTAGAACCGCTGAAGTAAAGACGTAATCCTTGAATTTCGGATACCTTGGACAGTAGCAGTTTCTTGAAGTCGTAACCTATTTCTACATTCTTCAGGCGGAGGTATGAACCATTACGCATCCAGAAGGAAGAAAACAACTGGTTATTGGCGTTGCCTCCGTAATACAGGCGTGGAAATTCCGCTTTCGGATTCTCTGGTGTCCAGGTGTTACCGATGTGATGTTCAAGCAAAGCTCCTCCGCGTCCCTCTATGTATGGGAAGGCCAGGTAACCATTGTAGTAAAAGTCTGCCAACGCTGCCCCCTGGAAGAAGAAGGTTACATCAAAACCTTTCCATTCGGCATTCAGGTTTAGTCCGTATACCAATTCCGGATAATTGCTGCGTCCGATAGCTATTTTATCTTCTGCGTCGATGATGCCATCTCCGTTTTGGTCTTTGTATTTAATGTCGCCTGCCTTGGCTTTGCCGAATTGCGGTTGAGGCCAGTTATTGGCTTCCTCGTCAGATTGGAACAGTCCCAGTGCTTCGTAACCGAAGTACTGACTCATGGAGTGTCCGGTACTGCGCTGTCTCGGGTTGTTTTTCTCTCCGGCAGGTTCCAGCAGGTCAATCACTTTGTTTCTGGCCCAGGTCAGGTTACCTGCAACGGAATAATTGAAATCGCGCAGATGATTGCGATGCGTAATGTTCAGGTCGATACCTCTGTTGTCTACTTTACCTACATTGGCAGCCGGTAATTTATATCCCAGGATAGCCGGCATATCTGTACGTTCACGCAGGATGTCGTTTGTCTTTTTATAGAACCAATCCGCTTCCAGATTGAGTTTTCCGTTGAAGAACGAGGCATCTATACCGATATTGAACATTTCAGAAGTTTCCCATGTAATGTTAGGATTCGGGAAACGGGTCTCAGTATATCCCGGAGCGATTTCCGGATTCTGACCGCCGAATACGGCATCGCCGCCTGTACCATAAGCAGACATATATTGGAACTGTCCGATGTTGTCTGTGCCGGCACGTCCCCATGAAGTTCTTAGTTTCAGATTGCTAAGCACTTCCGAGAAGGGTTCCATAAAAGGTTCTGCCGATATACGCCAGGCAGCCGATACAGAAGGGAAGAAGCCATAACGTTTGTTTTTCGGGAATTTTTCCGAACCATCGAGGCGTCCGTTCGCTTCCAGCATGTATTTCTCTTTATAGTTGTAGGTCAGACGGAATACCGAACCGATTTTACCGGTTTCGGAAGCACTGCCGCTATTATCCTTGTCTTTGTCTGGTCCGGCAAACAGTTGCTGGATGGAATAAATACGATATTTGGTACGTGAGGCCCAGAAGTTTTCGTCGGCTCCTTCCGAACGTGAGAATACAAATAATGCTCCCAATTGATGATCCTGCGCAATGGTTTTATTATAGGCTGCCTGGAACTCAAACGTCATGGCCTGACTTGTAGAGTACGTTTGTTTCAGTTCCGCACCTTCGCGGTTCGGTGAGTGTCCGTCATATTCTCCTGTAATTTTGTTCCACACATAGAAGTCTACCGGAGTGGTCCATCTCTTGATGCTGTTGAATATTTTGTCGTAGGAGAAAATACCCTTCAGATTCAGGCCTTCGAGTCCCGGGACATTGAAATCCAACATGAAGCGTGTGTTTAATACACTTTTACGATCTTTGACCCAACCTCCTTCGGTAGCCAGGCCGATAGGATTGACACCCAGTGACACTTTACCTAAGTTGCCGTCCGGAAAGCGTCCCGGATCTGTCTGCGGGTTGCGGTGCATATTATTGAATACATCGGAAGTACTGCCGGCAATACTGTTTCTGTCTTCCTGGCGATAGGCCATATCTGCCGATAGATTCAGGTATTTGTCCACAATGTTGGCGTCTATATTCACACGTGCGTTATATCGGTTGAAACCGGAGGTCGATTCATTGGTACGTGTGTCACCATAGAGGGCATCCTGTTTCACATAGCCGAATCCTGCAAAATATTTCACCTTATCAGAACCGCCGCTTGCCGTCAGGCTGTGCATCTGTTGCCAGGCGCGAGGGAGCAATACCTCTTTGTTCCAGTCCGTGTTAGGATAACCGTAGGGGTCGGAACCATCTCTGAACTTCTGTAACTCCTCTTCATTATAAATGCCATACATACCCGGGTCTTCGCCCAAATCCATTTCTTTGTTGCGCCAAGCCTCATTCATGAAGCGTGCATGATCATAAGAACTGGCAATCTCAGGCATACGGGTGGGGGTACCGAAACCTACTTTGAAGTTATAGTCTACTTGTGCTTTGCCACTTTTACCACGCTTTGTAGTGATAAGGATTACACCGTTTGCTCCGCGTGCACCGTAAGGGGCTACGGCAGAGGCGTCCTTTAATACCGTCATGCTCTCGATTTCACTGGGGTCGAGTTGAGCCATACTGCGTCCGATGATACCATCCACTACAATCAAGGGAGAAGAGGAGGTAGGTGAGCTGGAACCACGGATAATGATGGTCGGGTCATCGTATCCGGCTTCACCGCCGGTTTGCTGGATCAACACCCCGCTGACACGTCCTCCGAGTGAGGAGGCCAGATTGGCAGTAGGTACATTCTTGAGCGAAGATACCTTTAGCGTAGAGGCTGAAGCAGTCACAGTCTGTTTTTTCTGTGAGCCATAGCCTACTACCACTACTTCGTCCAGGGTTTTAGTGTCTTCTTTCATTTGGATATTGAAAGACGATTTGCCATTCACCGGTATTTCCTGAGTCAGGTAGCCGATGTATGAAATCACTAATACTGATTTCTCTGGCACTTCCAGCGTGAAGTTTCCTTCAATGTTTGTAATATCTCCTGTTCCCGGCTGCCCTTTCAGCGAAATGTTGGCTCCGATAATCGGGTCACCGATCTGATCGATCACCACACCTTTGATTTTGATTCTGCGCTCTTGCTGGGTGATTGTCGTTTCGGACGCTTTTTCTTTGTCTACATACAGAGAAATGTAGTTATTGGAGAACTTATACGTCAGTTTTTTGTTTCTGAGTGCCGTTTTCAGGATTTCCGTTACAGTGGCATGGGTGTTTTTTACCTCGACTTCCTGTGAAAGGTCAATTTCGGCATCACGATACATGAACAGATAATTAGTCTGTTTCTCGATTTCACGCATTAACTCACCGAAAGTCAGACTACTCTTGGAGAGAGTTACACGAGCCTCCTGCGATTTTACGTTACCAGCCTGGAGCTGAAAGAGAAAAACGAATATAAAGAACACGGACAGTTTCATAATTCGTATAATATGTGTTAATTCAAGTTGTTGATGGACATACCATTTCTGCAACAAGTTTTTTTTCATAACTTTGTCGTACGTTTAAAGATTAATACTATAGGTCTATTTCGAGATGGATAAAAGATAGTATTGACTCTTTCGGGGGTGAGTGTTGGTAGCGCTCACCCTTTTTTGTCACACTATCCATTGTTGGGGTGAAAAATATTTAAGTCATAGTGCTGATTTGTTTTTAAAGGTTAGACATTGGTATTTAATAAATCTCATAATGCTCGTCATCTGTTTTTTTGAATTTGAAGTGGTATACTCCTTGCAGGGCTATCAGGATATTGTCCACATCCTCGCTTTGCCGGATTTTACCGGAGATTCGTTCATCCAGCTTCACATCTCCGGTGAATTTGAACTGTACGTTGTACCACAGGGTCAGGTAATTCAGAATCTCTCCGAAGGGTTTTGAACGGAAACTAAAGATGCCGCTTTTCAGGTATTCTTCATTATCGAAGTTAGAGGTTGACACTACCATGCGGTTGTTTACCAACGATACTTTCTCGTGAGGATTCAGGTATACCTTCTCGTTTCTGTTGTTTTTGTTATAGACCAACACACGGCCTTCTACGAGGCAGGTCTCAAACTTATTCTCTTTTCCGGCATAGGCGAATACGTTGAATCGGGTACCCAATACTTGTATGTTGAACCGTTGCGTTTTTACGATAAAAGGTTTTTTGGCATTTTTGGTCACTTCAAAATACCCTTCGCCATTTAGCTCTACCGTACGGCTCTTCCGGTTGAATGCATTGGGGATTTTGATTTTACTCTGAGGGCTTAGCCATACGGAAGTACCGTCCGGAAGAGTCATGTTGACTCGCTGCCCTTTAGGGACATTGATTTCTGTATATAAGTCTTTTTGTCCGATCTGTGCATATCTGTTGCTAATGAACCAGGTAGTGGTGACCAGCAGACAGATTGCGGCTGCATACTTTAGAAGCCCGATACGGAAGCGGCGTATAGAACGTCGTTTCAGTCGTTTGTCGAATTCAGCTATACCTGTTGCGGTCTTTTCCCGGTCTCCTTCCTGTGATGTGAGTCCGGAGATGGCCCATACAGCTTTCATGCGTGCAAATTCTTTTTTAGCTTCCGGATTATTCCGGAGTCTATTCAAAAATTCCGCTTTTTCGGTGGCTGACATGGCACCTGTGAAGTATTTTTTTAGTTCATCATTCATGGTTCCTTGAGTGGTTTTACAGTAAAGACAATCGGGGATGCATTTACCACCAAAGGAAATATAAAAAAATCTTCTAAATAATAAAAACAAGTAAGGGAAGATAGTCTTTAAGTTCTGATCTGAGTTTACGCAATGCGATAGATATTTGATTTTCAACAGTATTGACGGATATGTTCAGGTGCTCGGCTATCTCTTTATATTTTAATCCTTCTATCCGGCTGAGGAGAAAAATTTCTCTGCAACGTTCAGGCAACTTTTGCATTGTCTGGCTTAATAGATTTTCTACTTCCGGAATGGAGGAGACAGCTTCGTCGAACTGTTCCAAAGCATATAGGTTCAGTTGATATTCCAACTCTTCGTCTGCTTTCAGTGAACAGGTTTTAGCCTGAATATACGACTGGTGTTTCAGAAAGTTTAAACATCTGTTTTTGATTAGTGTGAAAAGAAAGGCATCCAGATGTTCTATGTCTTTCAGTAGGTCCAGATGTTCCCACAGATAAAGAAAGGTATCCTGCACTATGTTTTCTGCATCCTCTTCTGCAATGACATAGGTTTGTGAGAAGCGGAGCATTCTTACATAATATATAGAATATATGTCTGAAAAACTTTTCTGTGTTTCCAGTAGATGATTAGGCTGCATTCTTTTTAGCGGACTTATTTCTTTTATCTATAGTATAAGATATGTTTAGATTGCAAATATAACTAAATAGTTTGCAATGTAGGAGAGTAGTTTTAATTTTTATTTTGCTTATTGTGAAGCATCTTTCTTTAATATGTTTTTTCGGAAAATGTTCTTTTTTATTGGAATACGGTTGAATAGGGGTAAAATCGTGGACAGTACCTTTTCCGTCCTCTCCTCCGTGAAATGCATTTCTATCTTCCATCTTCCACCTTTTTCCATCTTTTTATCTGATTAT
>ENA-ORME01000402-ORME01000402.1-human-gut-metagenome-genome-assembly--contig:-NODE-402-length-16162-cov-13.874154_pt1 | contig 16162 bp, 9 predicted proteins | sample MGYA00242097_ERZ508983 | MGnify/ENA primary metagenome ERZ508983 (study PRJEB26280, sample SAMEA2531408) | human gut metagenome | biome: human gut; feature: human-associated habitat; material: faeces...
AAGCCTTTAATACCTCCGGTCCTTTCGCATAGGGGCCTAACTCCATATTAGTAAACCCTTTAACATCGGTACACGCTCCTAAAAATAAAAGACAAGCACAAAAAGGATATTGTACCAGGTAACGTCTGAAAAATACAGGAGTTACCACAAGCTTCAGTTTAATAAGCACAGAAAAGCGTTGATACCACGTTTTCCATTTCTTAATAAATGCACAATTTTTCATTCATTTCAATTTAAAGTTAATACATTATTATCTAATCAAGACTTATGTTACATACGAATCAATCGCTGAATACCAATTACTTTTTCACTTGTTCTATGGGCAAAATAAGATATATAAAAAGCAAAGAGAGAGGACTTTTTGGGCGTTTAGGTGCACTATTTTATCACCGAAATATCAGATACGAGATTTTAGGATTAAAATACCAAAAATTCCATATTTCACTTTACACACTAATTTCATCAGTCTTTCCTCACCAACTCTCAATATCCTGTCAGCGTATAAGTCTGGCCGGCTTCAGTAGGAACATCATATTGATACACCTGCTTCAAACTGATACCTTTCAGCGGAGCCTTTTCACTGATTAACGGACGACTAATCTGCTGCCTGGCAAACAATGGGTTCGGATTGCTGCCTTTCGCCTCAGAGTAATCCTTACCATTTACCTTCAACATATTATGGGTCCGTAAACGCAGATTTCCTCCAATAACGGATTTTATAATTGCAGACTCGATTCTCCCCTCTTTCCACTTCAAGGATACGATCTCAAATCCTCCCCGTGTGCAAAACCCTTTCACTTCTCCATTTTTCCAGGCATCGGGTAGTGCCGGCAACAGATGAACGGCATCGTCATGACTTTGTACAAGCATCTCGGCAATACCGGCAGCACAGCCAAAGTTACCATCGATTTGGAAAGGGGGATGGGCATCAAATAAATTAGGATAAGTCCCTCCTCCCTGTCCTTTCTGAACTAATGGAGATACCAGATTCAGCTGATCTGTAATAAGTTTCAACGCATGATTTCCATCCAAGCATCTTGCCCAGAAACAAACTTTCCATCCCATTGACCAACCGGTAGACGGGTCTCCCCTTTGTATCAGCGTATTTCGGGCAGCCTCGAAAAGTACGGGTGATGAATATGGCGAAATCTGAAAGCCGGGAAAGAGCCCCCATAAATGAGAAATGTGCCGATGATGATCATTCGGATGATCCCAATCTTCGAACCATTCCTGCAATTGGCCATATTGTCCGACCTGCATAGGAGGAAGTTGCTTTTTCAAAGAGCGGATAGTATCGCAGAACAGTTCGTCTTTTCCATTTAAAATACGTGCAGCAGCCTCCGTATTTGTAAAAAGATCGAATACCAATTGATTATCCATCGTAATTCCGGCAAACAAGTTGGCTTTTCCCTTCCACTGACGTGGAGCATTTTCCGGAGAATTGCTTGGAATTACTACCATATATCCCGTATTAGGATCTCTGACAAGGAAATCCACAAAAAATTCCGATGCACTTTTCATGATAGGATATACACTGGCCAAAAACTCCTTGTCTCCCGAGTATAGATAACGTTCCCACAAATGATGGCACAACCATGCATTACAAGTAGGCCAAGTGCCACAATAAGCCCTGTCAACAGCCCCGTTCATCCGCCATAAATCAGTATTATGATGCAGCACCCACCCACGGCAGCCATACATTTCGCGGGCAGCCTCTTGCCCATTCTCATACAATTCCCTGATCATTTGCAGAAACGGTTCATGCATTTCACTCAGATTTGTAACTTCTGCAGGCCAATAGTTCATTTCCGCATTGATATTCGTAGTGTACCGACACTTCCACGCCGGATTCAGTTTATCATTCCAGATTCCCTGCAAGTTCGCAGGTTGTCCCCCGGGTTGTGAGCAGGATATGAGCAGATAACGACCGAATTGGAAATAAAGTGAGACTAGCTGCGGATCATTGGATACAGCAAACTCTTTTACCCTGACATCTGTCGGTTTATCAGCCTGAGAAGTATGCCCCAAGTCCAATGATACACGACGGAAGTATTTCTGATATGCTGCAATATGCTCCTGAAGTGCTTTCAAATAGTTCTTTCCGGCATTCTTAAGATAAGTCCGGTTACGTTTTTCTGCATCGGCAGAAATATCCTTATAGTTGACAAAGTTAGTCGCCATAGCAATATAGATCACGGCACTATTGGCATTACTTACGGATAGCACAGAGTCTTTGGCTATACTTTTCCCGCCTTGTAGTTCTAGTTTCAGATCAGCAGCAAAGCGTATCGCTCCCTCAGTGTAATGGTCGCCTTTCGTGGTGCCTCTCATACTGATACTGTTCTTGCCGGAAACAGAAACTTCCACTTCCTGCGGACAAGTCAATGCGGTAGTAAAGGTCAGCATACCAGGTCGGGAAGCTGTAAGACGAACAATCACCAGTTGGTCTGTAAAGGAGGTAAAGACTTCACGTTTATACTCGACGTTGTTCACTCGATAAGTTGTCGTAGCAAGTGCTTTGTCTATATCCAGCTCACGACGATAATCCGTATAGTTCTCCTGTCCCTCAAACTGCAAACGCAAACTCCCGACTGTCTGATAAGGCATTCCGAAACCATTCCTGGAAAGTATCTTTTCACCGGCCATTAATTGTGCCTCGGCATAATTTCCATCAAAAATCAGTTTTCGGATAGCCGGCAGAGCTTCTTTCGCCTCTGAATTATAGTTCTTATAAGGAGAACCTGCAGAGACAGTTTCTTCATTCAATTGAATTTCCTCATTTACAGGATCTCCATACACCATCGCTCCCAGGCGACCATTTCCCAAAGGTAATGCTTCTTCCCAATACTTGGCAGGACTATCATACCATAGTACAGCCTTTTGCTGGGACCGGGCTGTCATACCTATACACATTGCCAATACAAAACAAAGGGAACCTCTTCTGAATAAATTATAAGCCATATATATACAATTTGAGTTAACAAACGATTGATATGGCAAAGTTAGGACAGGAAGATTTTCTTATAGAGTAAAATTTGGTAAGATTGGAGTAAAAACGTCTATCGGCCAGCTTGTATTTACCACATTAAATACAAGCTGACCGATAGACACTCAAACAAAGGAGTAAAAATTAGTCATTCAATCATAAAACAGTCATTTTTTATATCCCTAACCGTTCTTTCAACAATCTGTAACCCGAAAGGCTTACCCGAAGTTTAACTCCGTTTTTCAATAAAAGCTGGTACGTTTCCTTCCCAAACAGTTCTACACGGGAGATTTGAGTAACATTGACAATCATTGAACGATGAACACGAACAAAGGTATCGGAAGGCAAATGAGTCTCAAAATACTTCATCGTCTGTTCCTTCAGATATTCCCCCGAAGGAGTAATCAGCATAACGTAGTCTCCACACGCCTGTATGTAGGTTAATTCATCCGTTTTAATCAAATGAATTTTCGAACCGTCTTTCACTGTGATACGGTCGATCTGTTCTATCTGCGGTTCTTCCGGCAGGCTAACCGGTTGATGCATTATCAATTCTTTTTCCAGTTCCTGATTCAGTGCATCTTCTTTAGCGACAATCAAGCGATACCAAAGAAGAATGGCGACCCAGGTCGGAATGCCAAACAACAGACGAAAAGGGATGGTAGATGCAAAAGTGATATAAGGTATACCGGCTATCCTTGTTACAATATCGTAAACCATAAAGCTACCGGCTATCCAGATCAGTATTCCTGCCACCAGAGTAATGACTTCTGTCTGAAAGATAGAGACTACTCCGACAACAAACCAGGCCAAATAACCTAATGCCATCAACCAACCGATTGTCGTTATTCCGTCTATGACAGCAGGCACATAGTCCGCACCTGTGTATACACTCATTATCATTACCTGAGCTACAACCAATACCAGCGCTACCACCAGCATCGGCACCCAGCGATAAGGATAATCTATAATCGGATGTGTTTTCATACGTTAGTCTTTAACTTCCAGTCCCCCAAAAGAAAGCCTTCCCCGAATGACTAATACACTTTCCTTATTAATATTCCCGTTTTGCCAGCGTTTGTCATCACATCCGCCAAAGAAAGTATTACACTTAAATATTACTTTCCAGTCGGAAGGAACATATATTTCGACTCCTCCCCAGCTACAATCGATATCGATATATGTTTCTCCCGGTGCGATATGAGTATGGCGCAGGTCAATCGTTGTTCCTCCACAAGAGGTACGAACGACTGCTCCTTTAAAAAGTTCATCGAGTACTACATGACGTGCAGCCCCAAAAGTATTATCAGAACGCAGAAAGCCATCCTCCGACTCACATTGCTGCTGATTGTCTGCAAAGTTCATGCCCGCATGACCGTGGTGCCCATGCTTCATCCATTCTCTATGGTCACGAAACATACGCTGTTTGTCATCCCACGGTCCTCTGTGGCGGGATTTGAAGAGGAATAAAACTCCGGCTACGATCAAGGCAAGCGGCCAGACCATTGCCTGAGAATTTTCAGGCAACCACGAAAGACCTCCTAACAGAAAATAAACACCTACCAATACAAGGATAATTCCACCAACAAAATGGCGGCGTATCATCGAATAAATTCCCAATATAATAAGGAGAGAATGCCATGATACTATTATATTGAACAGTTCAGCAGTAATCCAACCCATGTTACGGGCGAATAACAAAATTCCTGAAAGGATAAATAATGAAGCTATCAGAAGTTTTCCTGAGAAAACTGTAGCAGATGAGAATTTAGATTTCTGTTCCATCGTTTCTATGATTAATGATTGATGGTTCAAAGATACATCATTTCTTTGTGCTCTTACAGGCTTTTCAGATGATTTCCGGTCAGAAAGCCGATGAATGCCGGATAAAAATCGGTGAATAAATCATTAAAGATTTATCTGATATAGAACGGAGTTCTTAAAATAACATGAATAACCTCCTCCTTTTTTAGTTCAATGTCGTAATCCCAATACCTGTGTTTTCCTATTTTTTCCATCTCATCAGCAGAAAGTTGTTTACCATCCAGCCAATATATAACATTAGCTTTTTCGTCAAACCCTTTTTTCCTCAGCATAACAGCAATTTTCTCGGCCACCGTTTCTATGATGGAATCCAATTCCACTCCTGATTTCAACGTTATCAAAACAACACCATTTGCTCCTTTTTGCCCATAAAGGTCTAAAGCCTCTTTTCCTTTTAAAACTTTAAACTCTTTTACGCGGGCAGGATTAAGAGTATCAATAATTGCGAGAGGAACTTCCATACTATCTATAAAGATCAACGGCTTTTGTTTTTGAACAAGTCCCTTGTTTGTTTCTTTATCCTTTTCTATAATTTCTTTGAACTCACCACGCACAGGTACAGCCATTTCAACTCTAACCTTTTGGCCTCCCTGTTCACCGGGAGTCCATCGAGGCATCCGATCAAATAACTTTAGGGCATCTCTATCCAAATACGGATCAACAGAACGAACAACTTTTGGATTCGTAACCGTACCATCCTTCTCGACAATAAATTGTATTATCACACGGCCTTGCGAGCCACATCCTAGAATAATATCCGAGGAGAGAGGTATTCTTAGAAATTTCATTAATTCACTCTGACCTCCAGGGTATTGAGGCATCTTCTCCACTTTATCATACACTTTCTCGTCTGCTTGTTGTGCGAACATATAAGGAACTATTAGCAAAAAGGATAGCAAAAATAATAGTCTCCAATGTTCATGACCTTGCTTGTTCATAGCATTATTTTTTTTGTTAACGCAATAATACAAAAAAGAAATGATATTGAATACAAGTTCTCATCTTTTTCTTATTCAAGAAGTAAAACGCAATAAATTATGCTCTAATTGAATCTAATAACAAAAAATACAATGTGAAAAACAAATATTGCACACCGACGTCTTTTCTTCCCTATACATTTGCAACCATATAATTAACACAATACGTGAGTACAACCCATATTTTAAAGAACTAATGCCATGAATAAAACTTTTTTAGGAGCTTTTCTTGCATCTGTCTTCATATCATTCACAGCCTGTTCGGAAGAAAATCTCGAACAGGACACAAATCCTCCAACAGAACAGCCGGGAGATTCTACTGATCCGGATGATTCGGGAGAGGATCAGCTGCCGGAGTATCCGACTCCCGACCGTTCGACAGTCGCAGCTTTTCCCGGTGCCGAAGGAGCTGGAAAACTAACTACCGGTGGAGCCGGAGGAACAGTATATACAGTAACTTCTCTCAAAGATGACGGTTCAGAAGGTACTCTCCGTTGGGCGATAGAGAAGTCGGGCAAAAGGACGATTGTGTTCGCTGTTGGTGGAGTCATCCCTCTAAGCAAACAGCTGCAAATAAAGAATGATGATATAACCATCGCAGGTCAAACCGCTCCCCACCCCGGTATTTGCCTGAGAAATTACACTTTACGTGTCAACGCAAACAATGTCATTATCCGATTTATCCGTTCACGTATGGGGGATGAATGCAAGACGGAAGATGATTCGATGAATGGGTATCAAGATTCTTATCCCGGCAAAAGGAATATTATTATCGACCATTGCTCCATGAGTTGGAGTACAGACGAATGTGCTTCCTTCTATGGAAATACCGACTTTACCATGCAATGGTGTATCATCAGCGAGAGTCTGACAAATTCTCTTCACAACAAAGGAGGACATGGATATGGCGGAATATGGGGAGGAAGCCCTGCAACCTTCCACCATAATCTGCTGGCCCACCATAGCAACCGCACCCCTCGTCTCTGTGGAAGCCGCTATTCTAACAGAGAAGATATGGAAAAAGCCGATTTATGCAATAATGTAATCTATAATTGGACTGGTGAAGGAGCCTATGCAGGAGAGGGAGGTTCTTATAATATCATGAATAACTACTATAAGCCGGGACCTGTTAATGCTTCGGCAAAAGTACATTGCCGTATTTTCACCGCCTACGTAGATGATGGTAAAAACCAACAGGCACAAGGGACATATGGAAAATTCTATGTAAACGGGAATTATTTCGAAACACATGAGAAGTTATCTAATTCACAAAAGACAGAATTGGCCAATGCGAATGCAGATAATACCTCCTCTACCGCTTTTTGCGTAAAAAACAACGAAGTTTCGACAAAAGATTTGCTTGTATCTTTGCGTTTTCCTATCTTAGATGATTATTCGTTCGTTCAGTCTGCACAAGATGCCTATCAGTCTGTATTACTATACGCTGGTGCTTCCAATCTGCGTGACCATATTGACAAGCGTATTGTAAAAGAAAGCCAGGAAGGCACTTTCACATACACAGGCTCAAACGGAGGAACGAACGGACTGATCGATACACAAACTGATGTGGAAGGATGGAGTGAATACGCATCCACTACCACCACACAGCAGGATAGTGACAAAGACGGGATACCGGATGAATGGGAAACAGCCAACGGGCTGAATCCCAACGACGGCAGTGACGGAAACAAATATAACTTAAGCAAGGAATATACCAATCTCGAAGTCTATCTGAATAGTTTGGTAAACTCCTTATATCCAACCAATAACTAAGTAGCTATGAACAAAAAAATCCTGGCAGGGCTATGTGCCTTATTTATGCTCCCTTCTATTCAAGGGAATACAAATACTGACAATTCGTACAAAGAGAATGCTACTCCCGACCGTTCAAAAGTTCCGGCTTTCCCGGGCGCCGACGGTGCAGGGAAATATACAACAGGAGGTGCCGGTGGAACGGTATACACTGTAACTTCACTGGCAGATGACGGCTCGGAAGGAAGTTTCCGCTGGGCTATCAACAAAAAGGGCCCCCGTACGATCGTTTTCGCAGTCAGCGGCATCATTGAATTGCAGAAACCTTTAAAACTCAACAATGGAGATGTGACAATCGCAGGTCAAACGGCTCCCGGAGATGGCATCTGTCTGAAGAACTACACCTTTTCCATTCAAGCAGACAATGTGATTGTCCGCTTTATCCGTTCACGTATGGGAGCGGACATCAAGCAAAAAGGTGACGATGCAATGAACGGTACCAAAGGAAACAGTAACATAATCATAGACCATTGCTCTTTGAGCTGGTGTACGGATGAATGTGCCACTTTCTACGATAACAGTCATTTCACCCTTCAATGGTGTATCATCAGCGAAAGCCTCGCCAACTCCATTCATGAGAAAGGAGCACATGGCTATGGTGGCATTTGGGGTGGACAAAAAGCGTCCTTCCATCATAATCTGCTGGCACATCACACCAATCGTACTCCACGACTCTGCGGCAGCCGTTATACAGGCAAACCGGAAGAAGAAAAGGTGGAATTATTCAATAATGTAATCTACAATTATGGTAGTGACGGGGCTTATGCCGGTGAAGGCGGTTCGTACAACTTTCTCAATAATTACTATAAGCCGGGTCCCTATAGTGCTACCAAAGGTTCATACCGACGCCTGTTCACCGCTTATGCAGACGACGGCAAAAATAAAAATGAGGCAGGGGTACATGGAGTCTTCCACTTTAAAGGAAACTTTATGGACGCCACCTGTCCAAGCCTGACTGACAAGCAGAAAGAAGCTCTTTATAAAGTCAATATGGATAATACATTTGGGCTGATCGTCAAAAACGACTTCGCACCGGAAAAGAATTTATTATCCAAAAAAGCATTTGACATAGCAGAGCATACTTCATTGCAGCCGGTAAAGAAAGCCTATAAAGATGTACTTCAATTTGCCGGAGCCTCTCACCGCCGCGATGCCGTAGACCAACGAATCGTAGAAGAAACCCGCAAAGGGAATTACACCTATGAAGGGTCTCATGGAAGCACCAACGGAATGGTTGACCAACCGATAGACGTAGGAGGCTGGCCCGAATATAAATCCGAACCGGCCCCAACCGACTCTGACGGAGATGGCATACCGGACGAATGGGAGAAAAAGCACAATCTGAATCCGAATGATCCGAGCGACGGCGCACAATATAGTTTGAGTAAAGAATACACCAATCTGGAGGTATATCTGAATGAACTGGTGAATCATCTGTATCCTGCGGATTCTAAAAAATAAAACTAAAAGCCCGAATAAACAGTTATAAAAGATTAAGACGAGAGTACATTTCCCCATAAACGATCGTCTTTATTTATTTTATGCCGGAAAAACAAAAAATACTATCGTAAAAACAAATATTACACATCCCACAAGCCTCAAAACCATAATTTTGCACCAGTGAGAACTCTAAGAGTGGATACACTCGAATATTAATAATCTAATATAAAAGAACAAAAGATGCCTAAAGGAATGAAAAACATGCGCACATTGCTGCTAATGATTTTCGCAGCATTATCGCTCAGCGTATCAGCGCAGACTATTACCTTAAATGGTAATGTGAAAGACACAGCCGGAGAACCGATTATCGGTGCTTCCATTGTAGAAAAAGGGAATACTACCAATGGTACAATCACAAATTTTGATGGTAATTTCTCTCTAAAGGTTCCTGCCAATGCAACTGTTATCGTTTCATATATCGGTATGAAAACACAGGAAGTTGCAATCAAAGGTAAAAGCAAAATCGACGTAACTCTTACAGACGATGCAAAAGCATTGGATGAAGTAGTAGTAATTGGTTATGGTACTGCCAGAAAAAAAGACCTGACAGGTTCTGTTGCCACAGTTAACTCCGAGACTTTAGCGGCTATCCCTGTTGCAAACGCAACCGAAGCCTTGCAAGGAAAAATGGCCGGAGTACAAATTACTACAACAGAAGGTTCTCCCGATGCTGAAATGAGAATCCGCGTACGCGGCGGTGGCTCTATTACAGGTGACAACACTCCATTATTTATTGTGGATGGTTTCCCTGTAGAATCTATTTCCGACATACCTGCTACAGATATCGAAGACATCACTGTGCTGAAAGATGCTTCTTCTACTGCTATTTATGGTTCACGTGGCGCAAATGGCGTTATTATCGTAACTACCAAAAGTGGAAAAGAAGGAAAGATCAGTGTGAACTATAATGCTTATTATGCATGGAAGCAAATGAGCAAGAAGCTGAAAACCCTTTCTTCCAAAGATTATGTAAAATGGCAATACGAACGTGCTATGCTTGATCAGAATTCATCAAAACCAGATGAAATCAATCCAAGTGATTACACTAAATATTTTGGTAATTATCAGGATATAGATCTGTATGACAATGTAGAGGCCATTGATTGGCAGGATCAAGTATTCGGACGTACAGGACATACTTTTAACCACAATCTTAGTATTAGTGGTGGAAGTGACAAAACTAAATATGCATTTAGTTATAGTCACATTGATGACAAAGCGATTATGCAAGGTTCTAATTATAGCCGTGACAACTTGAGTTTAAAAGTAAATAACAAACCTCATAAAAGAGTATCATTAGATTTTTCTATCCGTTACTCCAATACCTCTATTCGCGGAGCTGGTGCCAATGAATCAAAATCAGAGATTTCAACAGCAGACTCACGTATGAAAAACGTTATGATCTATTCACCTTTCAACTTTAGTGATTTAAGTGATGGTTATGACGAAGATTCACAATTAACCAATCCATTAGTATCCGTTACGGACAATGATCGTCAACAAAGTCGTAAGAATTTCAATTATAACGGAAGTTTCACATGGGAAGTTATTGATAATCTTAAGCTGAAAACCGAATTCAGTTTAGAACACAACATAAGTGAGGATAATCGTTTTTACGGCATCACCACTTACAACTCCCGCACCAACGGAAGTTCTAAACCTATTACTACATTTACCGATAAAGACAGACAGAAATTCCGTAATACCACTACAGCCAATTACGACTTTAAAAAGCTATTTAAGAGCAAAGATCATAACTTAAATATCCTGGGAGGTATAGAATATATCAAAGAAGAAAGTACTACCAATACAGATGAAGTTCGATATTACCCGGATTTCTTCACTGCCGACGAGGCTTTTAAGCTAAGTAGTCAAGGTACAGCCCATGCCATAGATAAATACTACAATGCTGATGATATTCTACTATCTTTCTTCGGACGTCTCAATTACGACTTCAAGAGTAAATATCTTCTTAGTGCAACTTTCCGTGCTGACGGTACTTCCAAGTTCTTAGGAAATAACCATTGGGGATATTTTCCCTCTGCAGCTGTAGCATGGCGAATTTCTTCTGAATCATTTATGGAGAATACCCGTTCGTGGCTCGATGATTTAAAACTTCGTCTCAGCTATGGTACGGCAGGTAATAACAATATTAAGTCCGATCAGACTTCCACTATCTGGTCTTCTTCAACCACAGGCTGGGTTAATGGAGAAACAAGTTACTGGACTACGGGTAAACAAATGGCTAACCCTGATTTAAAATGGGAAACAACATATACTCGTAACGTCGGCCTGGATTACTCTTTACTCAACGGAAGACTAAGTGGTACATTCGAATGGTATTGGAATACTATCAAGGATCTATTGATCGAATTCCCGACATCAGGTAGCGGATATGACAGTCAGTTCCGTAATATGGGTAAAACACAGAATAAAGGTTTCGAAATCTCTATCAACTGGAATGCTATCAATACTAAAGATTATGGTTTGAGCATCGGTGCAAACATTGGATTTAATAAAAACAAAGTGTTATCACTAGGTATGATGAATGAATATCCTGCTTCCTCTAACTGGGCCTCTACAGAAATTGGTTCCGATTACATGGCATACGTTAATGGACAGGTAGGACAAATCTACGGATATGTTAGTGACGGTCGTTACGAAGTGGATGATTTCAAAGGATTTATTAATGGAAAATGGGAATTGAAAGAAGGAGTAGCAGACTGCTCGGAAATTATCGGTTCTAAGTATTTGCGTCCCGGAGCCATGAAACTCAAAAATATTGATGGTAGTGAAGACAACAAAGTTACAACCAACGACCGCCGAATTATAGGTAATACCAATCCAACCCATACTGGTGGTTTCAATATTAACGCCCGTGTCAAAGGTTTCGATTTAACAGCAAATTTTGTATGGAGTGTAGGCAATGACATCTACAATGCCAATAAGATCGAATACACTACTGCAGGTAAGTATAAATATCGTAACATGATTGATATTATGGCAGAAGGTTCACGCTGGACAAATCTGAATGCAGATGGTACTATATGTAATGATCCGACAAAACTTGCAGAGATGAATGCTACCACAACAATGTGGTCTCCTGCTATGCAAAAAGCCGTATTATCAGATTGGGCTATAGAAAGCGGTTCATACTTGAGATTGAGCACACTTTCTGTAGGGTATACATTGCCAAAAGTATTATTAAATAAAGTAGGAATACAGAATCTCCGTTTTTACGTTACAGGATATAATCTATTCTGTTTGACAAACTATAGTGGTTTCGACCCAGAAGTATCTACTCGAAACAAGACTGCTCTAACTCCGGGAGTAGACTACTCAGCATATCCGAAAAGCCGTCAGTACGTAATTGGTGCTAACTTAACTTTCTAACGAATCAGAAAATAGAATTAATATGAAGAACTTAATATATTCAACAGCAATTGCAATATCATTGATAGGAGGATCTTTGCTAACAACCTCTTGTAATGATCTACTGGATACCCGTTCCGAATCATCTATGGATGATAATCAAATTTTCTCTAAATATGAACTGGCATATGGTGCTATCACCGGTATCTATCATTCCTTTGGTGAAACAAACTCTTATCGCGGACGTATATTACCATGGTATGGATTTAATACAGACATCGAATGGTACAACAGTTCTGATAGTAATAATGAGAAAAGCCAAATTACAACTTATGCATGCAGGCCGAACAATGAACAGTTTAATATAGCTGAATCAAAAGACCCATGGTCTAAACTATATGAAGCAGTAGAACGTTGCAACTTAGCTATTTCCGGATTACGTGAATATGGAAATACTGAGTCTGACAGTCGAATGGCGCAATTATTAGGTGAGGCACTTACTTTACGCGCTGTAATCTATTCTGATATCGTCAACTGTTGGGGAGATGTTCCTGCACGCTTTGAGCCAATCTCCGGAGAGACACTGTATATTCCGCGTTCAAGCAAAGATGACATCTACAAACAACTGATCAGTGATTTGCAAGAAGCAGAAAATATAGTAGCATGGCCTGCGGAAACAAGCGCAACAGCTACAGTAGAACATGTAAATAAAGCATTTGTAAAAGGTTTGTTAGCACGCATTTGTATGCAAGCTGCAGGATATTCTGTCAGAGAAGACGGAACAAACAAACTTAGTAGTGATCCTGAATTATCTAAAGATGTGCTCTACCCTATTGCCCTGAAAGCATGCAAAGACGTTATGGAACAGGAAGGTAAATATTGTAACCTGGAAGATAATTTTGAAGACATTTTTATCAAAAACTGTAAAGATGTCATTACTGCAGGAGGAGAATCTCTTTGGGAAATGCCTTTTGCTAATACTCCGACTCCTCGTGGGCGTCAGGTTAAGATTTTTGGTGTGAAACATAACCAAAAAGACCAATATGGAGCTAAAGGGGGAGGCGATGTTGGCCCTACTCCAAACTTCTTCTATGACTATTCAGTTAATGATACACGTCGCGATGTAACTTGCATTCCTTATCTATGGTCAAAAACGACTCTCAATAAACAAGAACTTAATGCCTTAAATGGATGGTATTTTGGGAAATATCGTTATGAGTGGATGGAGAGAGATGATATCAGCGATGATGATGGAATCAACAAACAATATATGCGTTATGCTGATGTTATACTGATGCGTGCAGAGTTAGAGAATGAGTTAAATGGCCCCAGTGCAGCGGTTCCTTATTTAAGGAAAATACGTCAAAGAGCTTTCGATGAAGCAAATTGGACAACAGAAGTAGAATCTTATATAACCAGCGTCTCAAGTAGCAAAACATCCATGTTCAATGCTATTGTAGATGAACGTGCCTTTGAATTCTGTGGTGAAATGATTCGTAAAATCGATTTAATACGTTGGGGATTATTAAAAACAAAGTTGGATGAAACTAAACAGAAAATGCGTGATTTGCGTACCCTTAGTGGCAAATATAGTGATTTAAATACCACTCTTTATTATAATATGGTGGATTTCACATGGACACGTAACAATACAACTAATGTTACGCCAGAGGCAGCTCTTCAAATATACGGACTGAATCATGGTGAGACAGGAGTTCCAAGTGGTACTTATGAATTTAATAAGACATGGATTAGCGAGGATAAACTGGAAGATAAAAAAGTAGAAGCACTTTATCTCAATGATCCGGATAAGTTTATGTATTGGCCTATATTCCAATACAATATTGATGCCAGTAACGGAAGTTTGAGTAATTATTCCTGGTATACTTTTTAAACTCATTTTAATAATCAAACGTTATGAAAAGATATATTAATCACATAATCATCTTATTAATAGCCTTCTTAACGGGAAGTCCAGTATTCACTTCATGTGAAGATATTGACGAGATAACAGAATTGAATCTTGACCGTGTTCTTTCACCTGTCAATCTTGCTACAAGAATTTCAAACAAAGTCAACGCCATAGTTTCATGGGATTTATCCAATGGTGCCGATCAATATGTTATAGAACTGTACGCCGGTAAAACTATTGACGAAGGAACTACTCCGGTTAAAACTTATACAATTGGCAGTAATGAAGTTCCTTATACAATTTCCGGACTGGACGGCGAAAGTGACTATACAGTGCGTGTTAAAGGTACAACAACAGATGGATCTAAAAATGATTCCAAATGGTCCTCTAAATCATTTAAAACAGATGCAGAACAGATTTTTCATGAAGTTGCGAGTGAAGATATAGAAGCTACACAGGTTACACTACGCTGGCCTGCTGGTGAATACGCTCAAACAATCACATTGACTCCAGGAGGCATTATTCATGATGTAACTTCAACAGAAATAGCTAATGGAGCTGCTCTTATTACAGGATTGAGTGGTGAAACAACTTATACTGCAAAATTAATGAATGGAGAAAAAACTCGTGGCACTATAACTTTCACAACGCCCGTAGATACAGGAGATGCTATTCTGATTGAGAACAGTGAAGAATTGATCAATGCGCTTGCTAACCTGGAAGGAGGAGAAACCCTTGCCTTATTGGATGGAACATATATAGGTACAGGAGAAGCTCTTAATTTCAATATTGAAAAAACAGTTTCTATTACTCCTGCTAAATCAGGAGGTAAAGTAACACTCAATGGAAACATCCGTTTAAAAGCAGGTGCAGGACTTACTCTGACCAATATTACTCTTGACGGAATTAATGGATCAGGAGACCAGACTCTTATTTTTCAAGAAGCTGGAGCCAATGGAGCAGTTACTTTAGAAGGATGCGAAATTAAGAACTACCTCAAAGGCGTCTTCTATATTAACTATGCTACATCAATAGAAAAGCTGACCATAAACAATTGTCTTATTTACGATATAGAATGCAACGGAGGAGAGCTCTTCGATTGCCGTAAGGGAGTAATCAAAGAGTTTACATTATCCAACAGTACCGTATACAATAGTTGTATTAGCCGTGAATTTATCCGTATGGATGATGCAGCAAGTAGTTTTCCAGGTGTTGAACCTGTTATAAATGTTACCAATAACACATTAGTAGGAATTTGTAACTCATCCAGTAGCAGACGTCTATTGTACGTACGGTTCAAAGGAAACAGTATTAACTTCAAGAAAAATATTGTATATGGAACTAAAGAAGCAATGTTCTCTGATAATAGCAGTACAGCTAAACCTGTGTTCGAAAACAACAATTACTACAATTGTCCTAATTTAATAGCAGTTATTGGAGAAAAAAGTAAATTCTGTGATGACTCCAGTTCTATGACTCAACTTGATCCACAATTTGCAAATGCAAGTGAAAGTAATTTTACTGTAGGTAATCAAGATATAAAAGACATGAAAATCGGAGATCCAAGATGGTTCTAATTAAGTTGTTTTAGGTTTCAGGTCTCTCTACAATTTTAGAGAGAGAAAATAAAAAAAGATAGTGATGCCCAAATACGAGTATCGCTATCTTTTTTATTATCTTCCAAAGAAGTAAGGAGGTACATCATTCGCTCGCATTTTGTACACCGTAAGCCCCCGATAAAGTACCCGTATAAAAAAGAATCGCTATAGCAAATCGAAC
>ENA-ORME01000433-ORME01000433.1-human-gut-metagenome-genome-assembly--contig:-NODE-433-length-15420-cov-3.764335_pt1 | contig 15420 bp, 20 predicted proteins | sample MGYA00242097_ERZ508983 | MGnify/ENA primary metagenome ERZ508983 (study PRJEB26280, sample SAMEA2531408) | human gut metagenome | biome: human gut; feature: human-associated habitat; material: faeces...
AAGGGCTTGCAAAAGGAAACCAATCCGGGAGATTCTGCATTCCAAGTATATGGCTATTATCAAGGTCTAAAAGCTGCAGAAATAAGCAATGATAAGTATTCAGAAGACACAGATGGTGGTTGGTCTATCAGCCTTACGGAAACGAAAGTTCCTAAATCCGCTTTATTCTTGTATAAAACAAGTTATGAAACAACTAAAGCGGCTGTAGATGCTCTTACATCTGTTGTAGGAGGGTAAATCATGGAATTATTAAAAGTGGTTGGTAAGTTGGAAGAATTGAGAGAACGTGATGTTCTCTCTTCTTCCGACAAACTTGACATTGAATTAATGTACAGAGACGTTTTCGGGAGGAATTTCGTTAAAACATCTTGTAATGACTGTTACCATGATGCTGTGATTGAAATGTATATACATCTAAAAAAAACAGGTAAAATGAAGGAAAAATCAAATTACATATTGAAAAATGGTGTTGTCCTACAAAAAGAGTTTGGAAGTGGGGAAATGTATACCAATGAGAACATTACCGATGAAGCTGCAGAAAACTATTTGTCGGATAATCCAAAAGGTATCATGTTTTTTGCAGGCTATCCTGCAGATTGGGAGAATAAAGTAAGAAAACGTGTACTGAAACGAGAATCTATTAGCGATGAACTTATAGCAATTATTGTTGAAGCATTTGATAGTGGAGTTTCAGAAGATTCATTGATGATCGAACTTACAAATTATGAGCTTGGTGGACGAAAAATCACCGAAAAACAATTGAACAATCATCTTTCAAAAGCTAAAGACATAATTGCAAAAAGAAAAGACGCTGAAAAGCTGGATAAACAGCAGGGAAAGAAAGAGGAGAATATTGAAAAGTCAGAGAAAACAGAAGAAAAATAATCCATTATGAGGGTAAAGGACCTTAAGAAGAAAAGCAGTAACCGAGTAGATGTATCTTACTTGCGTCAGTTTGGAATACAAGGGTTTGGAGATGACAACCTTTACCCTCAAACTCTCCGCAATATCATTGCTGCAAGCTCTACCGGAAGCGAATGTGCAGAACGATATGCCAATTTTATCGAAGGCAATGGATTTAAAGACATTCGTTTTTCTGAATATGTCGTAAATAGAAAAGGAGACACCGTAGATGATATCCATGCTCTTGTATGTCCTGACGTAGGATATTTTGACGGAATGTCCTTACATATCAATTATAACATATTTGGAGAAATATGTGAATTGAATTATGTCCCTTTTGAAAATTGCAGACTTTTGGAAGAAGACTCTAACGGGTATGTTGCAAAAATAGCAGTTCATCCGGATTGGAGCGGCAAAAAGACACGTGCTGGCAAACCTCTTCAAGTAAAGAAAGAAAATATTGATTTCATAGATGTGTTCAATCCTCGAAAAGAGGTGGTTTTATCTCAAATAGAAGCTGCTGGCGGCATTGAGTATTATAAAGGACAGATTCTATGGTTATCCGGAGGCGGAAAAAATGTTTACCCTCGTTCACGTGCCGATAGAGTTGTAACAGAAATGAGTACAGACGAAGGTTTAGCTAACGTGAAGTTTAGAAATGTTCGTTGTAATTTTCTATCAGCCGGTATTGTTATAACCAAAAAAGGACAAAGTATTGCCGGAGAGGATTCATCAGGTTTAAATGATAATGACGGTTTTTCTGATATGCTAGGAAAGTTACAGGGAGACACTAACTCATTAAAGATGCTTGAAGTTGAAATTAGCTCTGATGAAGAAAAACCGGAGTTTGTCGATCTGTCATCAAAGAATTATGATAAAGAGTTTTCCGTTACGGATGCGAGTGTAGTAGAAAGAATATATTCTGCGTATGGTCAAGAGCCTTGGTACTGCATCCGTATTGGTAAAGTCGGTTTTTCTGGTAATATTTTGGAAGATGCTTTTGAATACTATAATTCTATTGTTTCCAAACAACAACGCATGATTGAACGGGCTTTTCAAAAGATTTTTGACGGTTGGTATGAAGTGGTTAATCCTTCAAATGATTACAGTGTTGAACCTCTTAAATATGTGAGAAATGCAGCAGTATCTAATAACAGCGGAGGAGGTATCTAAACTTTCCCGTGATATGTCTATTCATTTGGATGATTCTAAAATAGAGACATATATTCGTGAATCTGAAAATATTGACATCAAGAGTGCATTAGGAGATGCATTATTTCTTGAAGTAAAGGAACATCCTGAAAAATATGATATTCTTCTTAATGGTGGGGAATATGATAGCGAGTGCGGTGTCAGACAGTCCTTTGTTGGTCTTAAAACAGCACTTGCTTATTATACTTATGCACGTATCGTAAAAAATGGAGATGGCAATGTTGCTCGTTTTGGATTTGTAAATAAAGAATCTGGATATTCATCCCGTCCGGATATAAAAGAGAAAGTTATGGCTTACAATGATACATTCAGTATTGCAGACAGATATTTAAGAGGGTGTGTACAGTATTTGAATGATTGCAAAAATGACTTCCCTCTATATAATGGTGGAGGGAAATTGAAGGCAAATAGAACGGTTTATCGAATAATTGGAGAATGAATGATATGGAAGCACAAGGATTATTAGATAGGGCAAAGCAAATCAGAGATGAAAAAGAGGATGGAGCAAATACTGCGTTGCGTGTTGGTGGATTAATGGTTGATATGGTTGAAACATTTGCGAATAAATCCATGAAGATACTAGGGCATTATGATAGCTTAGAAGAGTTAAGATTAGCATATCCTAATGGTCCTACAGAGGATGGCTTATACGCTGTAGGAGAAAGACCGTATAGCTATTATTCTTATTATGATGGAGATTGGCAAGATCAGGGGAAAATAATGGCAGAATTAGCTCCTCCTGTCCCCGTGGGCGGAATATTTATAACTAAGTTGACTGACAATCCGGCTGTCCGTTATCCGGGCACAACTTGGGAGAAGTTGGAGGGTCGTTTCCTTTACGGTACATCTGGACAGGAAGAAAGCGGTGCAACCGGTGGCAGCCCTTCGGTTGTGCTAAGCGTTGAGAATATGCCTGCCCATACTCACGCACTTACTGCGAAAACTGATGAGTCCGGTTCCCATACCCATACAGCGGGCAATCACCGTCATCAGGTAGACAGCCATAGCCATACACAGCCGTCACACTCGCATAGTGTTAAGATGTCGGATAGAAACGACAGCGGCAATCCAAACTACTTGTTTGCTCCGAGTGGCGGTAACTACGGTATGGAATCGGCAGCATCCGGAAACGGATGGGGAAAATCAGGTGCAGCAGGAGGTGAAAGTACAGGTAGTGCTTCCCCCTATACCAGCTATACAAATCCGACCACGTCTGAAAACGGAACCCACTCTCACGGGCTAAGCGGAAATCTTGCCACAGCCGGAGAAGGACAGGAATTCAGCATCCTTCCGCCATATATTAAGGTCCATATATGGGAAAGAAAATCGTAATATTAAAATAAAAAAATATGGAAAAGTATATTTATTTAGACAGGGAAAACGCAAAGAAAGGTATAGCCCTTGTCTTTGCAGCCAAAGATCATCCGGTAAAGGATTATCCGGCATATTTTGGGGGTGAGGCAATAGAGTTTGTCGGAGAAGATCTTCCGCATTATATCACCTACGTACAGGACGGAGACAAGGAGTATGTGCGTGAAGCCACACGAATGGAACTGTATGAAAGGGGAATAATATCCCTTCCCGCAAATGAAACTGTTTCGAATGGCGCTATCGTAAAGAAAACACGTGAGCAGCTGGTAGCCGACGGTGTAATAACCTTGGAATCGGAGCTGTCTAAAGCCCGGTCCGATCGAAAACGCCAATTAGAGGCGGTAGATTTGTACGATAAAGCAGTATTGCGCGGTGATGTTCAAGAAACTGAAATGCAAAAAAGTATCCGGGATACCTATCGTAATGACTGGCTTACTATCACTGAACGATATACGGATATTAGTATTCCCATTGAAAGCATGTATCCACTGATGCCTGATTTCATCGCTTACTTCTATTCTTAAATTTAAAAGCTATGAAAGAAGCAATAGTATATACCACAACCGGAGGATTTGCCGCAATAGCTACCGCATTTGTTACCGAATCATTGCAAAATATGATACCGTGGCTGATTGTCACGTGTGCTGTAATCCTCTGTGATCTCCTATTCGGAGTAAGGAAAAGTATGCTAATGGGCGAGAAGGTCAGATTCTCACGTGCGATCCGTGCCACTATGGGAAAGATGGTCACTTACTTTGCTTTCGTCTGCATGGTCTGCATGATTAGCGTAGCAAGTCACAATGAATATCCTATAGATGTGTATTCCTGCTTATTGGTATGCTTCATAGAGGGATGCTCGATAGTCGGGAATATACTGAAGCCAAAGGGGATTAACATCAATCTTATCGGGGCTTTGGGCGTGTTTGGTAAGAAGGTGTTTAAGGTTGACAAGGAAGATGTAAAGGATATAATCGAAAAAGAGGAAATACATGAATCAGATAAATAAAATCAGTGCCTTAGCCAGCAAGCTTCTATCCAAGATCGGAATAGACGGAATGGCTCACATTATAGTCTGCCAGAACTTGGTAATGTGGCTATCGAAATATACGCCACTGTGGTCAGCAATCATTATAACCGTCGTGATCTTCGTCCTGAAGGAGGTGTACGATAAATATTGCAAGAAAGCAGAGTTCTCGATTAAGGATATCATCTGTGATTGCGTAGGTCTGGCGTTGGGAGTATTAACATTGATATTATAGGAGGAAATAAACATGAGTTTACCAAGAGGTTTGAGAAATAATAATCCGGGCAACATCCGGATCACAAAAGATAAATGGCAGGGATTGAGAGAAAAGCAGGAGGACAAATCGTTCTTCCAGTTTACGGAAATGAAATGGGGTTACCGTGCCCTTATCCGAACCTTGCAAAACTACCATAAAAGACACGGCTGTAAGACGATTGCCGACTTCATCAAGCGGTGGGCACCGGAGAACGAGAATAATACAGCCGGATATATCAGCCGTGTATGTAGCGAAATGCAAGTCCCGAACACATACGTTCCGGACATCAATGACAAAGCAACCATGTGCGCTTTTGCTGCCGCCATCTCACGTGTTGAGAATGGAGTTCCGGCTGTTATGGCTGACATAGAAGCCGGGTGGGATTTATTATAAACTTTAATAATAGGAGGAACAATCATGGCAGATTTACAATTTACCCAAATAACGAGTCAGGATCTTTATGCATCAGAAATTGTTGTCAACAGCAATTTCAATATTCATTTAGACCGTGTTGCCGGATCAGAAATCAGAATCTATCAGAAGACCGGTAGTGAAACAGAATCAATGGATGAGAGGACAGCCGAAAGCCGAGGTTTTGACCCTGTATTTCTTCCGGGATATATCCAAAGTGATTCTGGGAAAATATTCGATTACGATTTTGACGCCTTGGTTTATCCGAAGGTAATTCGTATCGAAAGCTATACAGAAGTAACAAGTGGAATCCTAACGGAGGCTGAATGATGCTTAATAGAGTCTCATTAAACACAATAGGGCTTAACCGGATCGGATTGAACCGAATCGGTAAGCCTTCTCGTGCTTCGTCCGACCGTCCTTACATCGACCCGGAAGTCTTAGCCTCCTTGAAAGCTGTGTGCATCTGCTACGGTAAGAGCAACGACGATCCGGACCGGGCTGTTGTCAAGAACTTGGTGGACCCTGACAATCCGTTTGTGATTAGTAATGCGGCTTACACCGAAGGAAGTGGCTACGCAGATAAAGGTAGTCCTTACTATGGAGCCTTCGTCACCGACGGAATCAACGACCTTATTACTTCCACCAAGACCGTACAGGAGATGCTGGGAGGAAGTAATGAGATTACGGTGGTGAGTTTAATAACCCACATATCAGGCACAGGAAAGTATAATATCATAGGTGATGGCGGAATCCAAGTAAGCGATTATTCCGGTCAAACCTTTATGGCAGGGACTAGCAGTAGTGGTGAAAAGATAGTGGAGCTTGGAGACAAAGAGAAGCTACAAGCTGTTCAATATACTACCTTTGATTCGAAGTTAACCATCGGGCTTGAAAACAGCAGTTATGCGTATTATGGTACTTTTGTTTTTAATAAAGAAAACGTCCCTGTAGACTGGATTCATCAGGTAATAGCCTACTTCAACTTGGATAGAACTCTTAACCCTGATATACTGTGTAATACCATCAAGCAAGGAATCACCAACGAGAACCACGCAGAGTTTGGCGACAAGCTGATTGACTTTTCCGGTAATGGTAGGGATATTCAGTTGAACAATCTAGCTTGGAAGGGTGGTAGTGGTATAGGGAAATATGAGACAGAACTTTCTAATACAAGGATATGGACTCAAAGTAAAGAAATAACTTCTTCTCCTTTTAGTAGTAGTTATAATGGTTTATCAGGATGGATAATATTTGCTAATACAGAACTGACCAATAGTGCAGATATGCCTTCTTTTAAAATACAAGTTAAAGGTTTATTAGAAGGTCAAGAGTTGATTTATAGATATTATGATTCAAACGGACAAAGTAATGTTTATTCGATAACTAAAGACGGAGAATATACATTACCATCTGATGTAAGAACTGCAAAGCCTCAAAAATCTAGTAATACTTCGGGATTTAAAGTTGTAAAGAACGAAACCAACATTATAACCATCACCCAAATCCCCTCCCACGCAGGTGCTCTCTGCCTTAACGGAGTAGATGACTTTGGACAGTTTGTAGGAGACTTAGGGCTAAAGGACTATACTGTTGCAGTTGATAGAGCTTACGTTGAAGCTAAAGAAACTCAAGTTCCTATAATTAGTAATGTAGTCGATGGTTCTGTTAATACACCTTTTTTAATGGAACATCTAGGTCTTAATAAAATTCTTGCTCCCCATAGTTTTGGTACCTATACGCGTTTAGCAGAGTTGAATATTAATAGATTTATCTCATATCAGTCTACTTATAAATATAACGGTTCTGATATAATTAAAGGCACTTCTACTAATACAGGTTCAGGATTAACTATTGGAAGAATTGGTGGAGTCGCTAGTCAATATGGTAAGATATGTCTTTGGTCTTTAATGCTTTTCCCATATAGTATGTCCGAGTTCTTGATAGAGCGTCAGTTGAAGAAGCACAAGCTGGGTACGCTGTATCCGGATATGGTGGAATGGAGACCGATAGTGAAGAGTAATCTACCTTATTCTTCCATAACCTATTCTGTTAATCCCGGAGAATATATCTCTGTAGATAGCATGGTTACCATCACTGTAACGTTGCCAAATACCTCTGATAAACTAATGGAGGTATCGTGCAATGCTATCAGTGACATATCCATATCCGGTGACAATGGCGTTTACGAGATTACGGGAAAGGTAGGCAAGTCTCCTCAAAAGATAAACATGATTATCTCCAGTTACTTGACAATGCTGAATAACTCAACTTTAATTTCAAATGAAACATTAATTAAAAACGAATGATATTATGAAAAAAATTTTCGACATAGCAAAAGACAGTGAACAATCGTGGGGAACTTTAGCTCAGGCAATAGACGATAACTTCTCCGAGTTATCCGCTCTCTCTCCCAATTACTGCATAGGTTCATGGGAGAACGGTTCACTGAATCCCGATTCCGTTGAAACCATCGGTAATTCCGGTTTACTTACTCAATGGGATTTTTACCTGTTAGACACGACTGACAATACCCGTGAAACAACCAAGCCAGTAGGCAAATTGAAACGGAACAACCTTCTCCGTTTTGAGGACGGTCGATTTGCACCTACAGTCGGTATCACGGAAGCGATGCGTGCGGAATGCGATGTAGAACTTTATCTGGACAATTCACAGGCAACCAAGTATTGTGATGCAGGTGCCTTTGATGCGGAATCGTTCTATAATGAACATGGGATGACACAAAAACTATACGATTCAACCGGTACAGAAGTCCGTATCTTGCGTCCGTGGGAAACAACAGAAAACAAATACACTATCGGTTTGGGTAACGGAGTCACCTTCTACTTGCTGGACAATGTGGTCGGTAAGAGCGGTAAACGCTGGAAAGGCGTCTTTACTTCCCCAACAACATGGGATGGTATAGATACTACTCCCTATGCACTGGTTCCCACAGCAATCTCTCCAAGTATGGTGTGTACGGTAGCCAATAAGACCCGTTGTTTTTTCTACGTTTATGAGCCGGACAACAATAACTGTAAATCCGCCAGAGGGGTAAGCAATATTTGTTCCATGTTCTACAACGGACGTACTTATCCGAGAGTAAATGATATGCAACAGGTAAACGATATGAACTGGAGCCGTGCCAACAACGCGGATGTGGACGCTTCATACCCGTTTGCCGAAGGTGGATATCATGCTTTAAATACATTCATTACTTGTATGGAAGTTCTGCATGGGACAAAATACCTGCATAAAGCAACCTTGTTCTCCAGTGGGATTTCTTCCAATGACGGGTGTTCTTCCGAAGCTGCATGGAAAGAGAATGGCGGGGTACGGTACAAGTTGTCCGCAGAGGATACATGGAAGTATGGCACATGGAACTTCACTCCTTCGGATATGTGCTACGATAATGCAGCCGGTAAAACGCATTTCTCCAATTGGTTAAATGCGGAGCATCCGAAAGAGCAGTGCATGGAAAGTCAGATGGCTGCCTCTTTTGCTGTTGAAACCGGAGTTTCCGAAGGTTCGGAATTTGAGTTCTACGGTGGTACTTACTGGTATAAAAATGTAACCGGTGTCAATGGTCTGGCTGACGGAGAAATGAATGTGAAAGTATACAAACTGATGACTGAAACCGTTTCCGCATTTAATGCTGCCGGAGAAACTGCCGACTTTGACTTGGAAGTAATTCTTCGTATGGGATTGTGTCATGGTATGAACCTGTCCGGAGACGTGTTCGCTTACTGGGGTGGTGGTTATGAACAGGTAGGGACATGTAATAAGCCTAATTCGGAAACTCGCGTAAACTTACCCGTGGACTTATACCTGCAACCTGACCAGACCAAGTGGCTGAAAGAAACTAACGCTACAAAGAATGATTTTGGTATTTTTGACTTTGAGAAGGAATATCCTAAAATAGGTAGTGCTATAAACTTGGGTAGCGGTTATGCGTCCTCCCGTCAGTCCTACACTTCTTGGAAAACAGCCAAAGGTGGGGGTATCGGTCAGGGAGAGTGCTTTTATACATGGGATGAAAATAACTGGAGTAGCATCCTTAATCAACGTGCTCGCATTGCTGCGCGTTTGCGTGGCGCTGCGAGTTATGGCGCTTGTTCTGCTCGGGCTATGAATGCGTATTACGCTGTTTCTACTGCTCTTCGCAATTCTGCCGGGTCTGCCCAAGCCAGAATACTAGTTGACGCAGTCCCGCTGCAAGCGGAATAAAGGGGGGTGCAACCCCCGCTTAATCTTATCGGCTTCCGACAAGTCCGGCATAGGGACTGTGACCTCTGAAACGGAACGGATAAGTTGAAATAACGGACAAGGAGCCGGCTGCGCGTTTTCGTGGCAATGCGAATAATGGCAATTGTTCTGCTCGGAATATGAATGCGAATAACGCTGTTTCTAATGCTAATCGCAATTATGCCGGGTCTGCCCAAGAAAGGTTATTACAAAAAAATAGACGAACCTCCTTGCCCGTGTCTGGGAACGACAAAGAATGTACAAGACAATGCGCTTGTGGATGTCGAAGACATTTGAGAAGCGCGGCGATGGAATCAACATCGCCTTATATGCCCGGCTTGCCGGAAAGTGTTATGAAGAATAAACTAACTGACATATTTAATAACATAAGCATTAGTGACTCGAAAGAAGCCGCATTGAGAGCTTTTGAGAAGCATAGAAGGGAAAAGGAAGTTATTGAATTCAATAATAACTTTCTGAAAAACTGTGAGGAAATGCACAGCCTTTTGATGGACAAGAAATATGCCGACATATTATCATATCGCGGGCTTGTAAAAGAAAACAAGAACAAGAAAGTGAGAAAGATTGATAGTCCGTCATTGAAGACACGTATTTATCAGCATTTGGTATTAAATCTTCTTGAACCTGCTTATTTTTCAAAAGACAATCTGAACGGCCTGAATTGCAAGAAAGGAGCCGGGATTACCGCTAAGGATAAGAGGAAGTCGGTTGTGCAAAGAATGAAGCATATTTACTATGACAAGACAAATCTGAGGTATTGCCTTGTCATAGATCAGAGAAAATGCTATGAGCATGTGACAGTCAAGTCTTTCAGGAAAGCCCTGAAGAAAATGGTATCTGATAAGGAACTCATAGACTTTATTGTCGATACCTGCTTTGTTAATGGCAAACTGCCCATCGGAACTCCGACATCTCCATTCGTTCATCATGTCCTGATGCTTTCCTTTGATTATTTTGTCAAGGAAATGACCAGATACAGTGTACGATATGCGGATGATAATTTCCTTGCTTTCGAAACCAAAGAGGAAGCGCAGGCAGCCAAATGGAGAATAAAGAATTTCTGGTGGTATGAGCTCGGAATACGGAGTAAGCGTCATACGGTAAAAATACAGCCGATGGATAAACCGTTGGATTTCTGCGGATATATATTCCACCGGAATAGCAAACCGGTTACAGCGCATAACAAAGGATATACCACTATCCGAAAAACAACGGTTGCCGATGCGAAATGTTGTAACAGCGATAAAAGTTGGGCTTCTTACTTTGGGATGCTTAAACATGGGGATACATGGTCATTAATGTGTAAAATAGAAAAAACAATGAAACTAAAGGAACTGACCAGAAATATTAAGATTGACCGGCGGATGGATGCCAAGAATATCCTTCCAAAGGATTTAATCGGAGAAACAATATCAATATGTGATTACGAAATCAGAACAGATTCAAAAGGAAATGCCAACTGGATTAAATGCCTGATTGGTATGGAGGAAAAAAACGAAGATGGTGAGCCAACGGGCAGGATGCTGGCAAGAGAGTTTCATGGAAACTTTCAGGGGATTATTCAATACATCCTGTTATGTGAGAAGACTTTCGGTAAGAAAAACATTCTTCCTTTGGAGGATGTAGAAATAGAAAACCAGTGCGGTTATATATTTAAAGACAGTACTTATCAATTAGAATATATTGAACAATATGAAAACAATTAATTACGTAAGTATTCCTTCTACAATAGAAGAGGATATCAATCAGGGGAAAACAACATGGAGAAGCGGAAAATGTGTGTCCATAGATGAGGGTAATTCCGTGACATTGTACATCGGACATCGTGAAGGAGAAGTTGTCACGGATCTGGAAGGGAACACCGTTCATCCGTTGGAAGCTTATCCAATAAAGGTTTCAAAACCTGTTAATCGAGACAAAGCGATTAATGCTGCCGAGATGGAAGCCTACCGGCTCAATAACGCCATGGACGTAGCCAGTTTCGGGGCATCCATGGCTAGGAAATTCCGTGAGAATCCGGATGATCCGGAAGTGAAGGAGCATGATAAGTTCATCTCTTGGGTCAAAAAGGAACTTTCAGGGATAGGATATTAACTAACAAGTATAAGTTATGGGATCGCTACAGTACATTATTTTCCCGGCTTCCGATTTGAAGGAAGTACCGCAGAAGGAACTGGATAAAAGAAATCTGGTACCTCTCATAAATGCAAATGGCGAAAAGGCTTTGATGAAAGCAACGCATTATGCAGATATTTTTGCAAGTAAAATGATTATGACCCTTTCGGAAGACGGAGAGACATCAGTTATTTCTTACCCTTATCCGGTATACGAAGGCGAAGAACTGAATACTTTGCTGGCAAGTTCGGAGTGGTCTTCAAGCGATAGTGTTTTATGAAAAACTTGCTCTACATCATTCTATTGATGCTGGCAATATGTCTCACATCCTGCCGGAGCATTAAGTATGTTCCGGTAGAGACTGTGAAGACGGAGTACAAGACACGTGACAGCATCCGTTTTGACAGCATCTATGAGCATGACAGTATATTCCTATTCGTAAAGGGAGATACTGTCTACAAGGAGAAGTATCGGTATAAATACCGGTATCTGACAATTAACAAAACAGATACGGTAATGCTTACCGATTCCGTACAGATCCCTTATCCGGTGGAGAAACAGCTAACCCGGTGGCAACAGATGAAAATAGAGCTGGGCGGCTGGGCTGTTGGCGTAATTGTAATACTATCTATTGTGTTAATGCTTAAGTTATTCAGAAATTAACCGGCTAATATCTTCACAGACCTCCCCGGTATGAAAAGTTTAAAATTCAGCTATACAACAATTTCCAATGAAAAAAGTTCAATGAAAGGAGGAGAAATATGAGATAATCAGAAATTAATCGTACACCGGTAAAGTAGAAGGCCGGTAATCGTTAACAAATAATCCCGGTGTATTAGATATGCCGGGATTTTTTATACCCCAATTTAAACATATGTTTTATAACATACAAATATTTGTAGTAAAAGCTTGCATACTACAAATATTTGTACTATCTTTGCAATGTCAAAAGGAAATAAAGTAATAACAACTAAAAGATAAAGATTATGAAAACTTACGATGTACACTTCAACGATTCTAACGATTCAAACAGCAAAGGTTTTAAAGAATCATTCGATTATTGCAAAAATTATATCGATACCTATAATGGTACAAATGAATCATACTTCTCGGATTACAAAAATGGTACTGTATCAATTGTATGCAATGAAACAGGCGAAGAGGTTTATTCAGAAGATATAAGATAATATTATGGATAAGAGTAGTTACAGAGAAGTTATGGGGCAAAAGCTTCAAGAGTTTAGAGAATCCCGTAATCTGTCAAGGTATGCGGTGGCACAAAAGGGGAAGATACGTGTAGAACAAGTGAAGGCGGTCGAGGAGGGATTAACCAACTATACTATAGATGTCTTTCTTGGATATATTGCCGGATCAGACTTGTATATGTACTTTGCCGAAAAATACAATGAAAATAACTTCAAAGATTTAATAGATATGTAATATGGCAGAAGAAAAGAAATATGACTATGACTCAATAAACGAGTTGCTAACTTGGGCTAAAGAAACGCTCAATAATAAGAGATACCCGGCCGGGGAATTTCAGCTTGATAAATGCGCAAAGATTCTCGATTGCGGGAAATACCTTGATTCGATGATAGCAGTGATTTCGAGGAACTGGGAGAACCCTACGTTTTATCCGACTGTAGACCAGTTGAGAACATTTAGGGAAAAGATAGAGAAGGCAGCCGAATAAGCTGCCTTTTTTGATTATATCCAACTTTGTTTCTATTCTATAAAGTATTCACTATATTTGCATAGAAAATCATTCAATATTGATGCTTTTTTAGTCTCTGTTTTACTAATGATTTACAAAGATTTAAAATTGTATAGGCTAACTTGTTGAAATATAAATGATTACTTAAAAACAACTCCAAATTTCTTATATTTGGGGTCTAAAAGTTAAAACAGTTACACAAGACTGTTTGTCATAGGTTAAATAAGATAGATATGAAAATAAATAAACTTGTTATCACTATATTCTTCTCTGCTGTCGGACTTTTTGTTTCGACTGCTCTTCAGGCACAAGAGGCCAAAACGTTGTTTGTGAATATGCCGGATTCTCTAAGTCCCTTGCTTACAAAGGTGAATCGTGAAGATTGCATAGACTTTCTGGAAAGTAAGATGAAAGCGCAAGTAGAAAACCGTTTTGGCAAGAAGTCGGAGATGACTGATCTTGGTAAAGACTATATCCGTATGCAAATGTCAGCTCAATCGACCTGGCAGATGAAAGTGTTGGCATTAAATGATTCAACGAACGTAATCTGTACAGTTTCTACTGTTTGTGCTCCTGCCTGTGATAGCAGCATCCATTTCTATACGGACGACTGGAAACCGCTTACAACATCTCTCTTTATTACCCTGCCCCTGATGGATGATTTTCTGAATGCTCCCGATTCAGCAGGAGTTTATGAGTTTGATGAAGCACGCCGTTCGGCAGATATGCTATTGATGAAAGCCGATTTTAATAAAGAAAATACGGAACTGACACTTACGTTAACAACCCCCGACTATATGTCAAAAGAAACAGCAGAGAAACTGAAACCGTTTCTCCGCCGCCCTGTAGTCTACCATTGGAAAAATGGAGCATTTATTAAATTGAAAATTGAGAATTAAAAATTGAGAAATAGGGATTATTCAATAATCCCTCTGATTAAAGATATCAAAAAGGCAACTAACTCGTAAAGAATTAGTTGCCTTATGTTTTTAAATTTTGAGAATATCCAGAAATAGCTATACCACAGCGTAGCTTATTTCTTAATTTTTAATTCTCAATTCTCAATTTAATAAGCATTCGTTGATGAACGCTATCATTTCCGGTGTGTTTGCTTCCACACTTTGAAGTAATTTGAATTGTGCTTTGGTGCGAACGAGGTTATGTTCCGGATATTTGATTTTATAATAAGTATCTCCGTTGATATAATCTGCCAGGAACCGTACGCACTGCATGTATGGGAATAAAGCGGCCGCATAAGGAAGATTCTCAATCTCGATCTGAGTCAGGAATGATTTGGTTCCTTTCAGATAGCCTTTGGTAAACGCTTTGAATATTTCCATATTGAAGTTTACACGATCAAGGTCTTTGTCGTCTTCATCACCTGTGTTGGCACCTGTACGTAGGAAGTCACCATAATCGGAGAATATAAAGCTAGGCATTACCGTATCCAGGTCGATGACACAAAGCACTTTACCATCCTCGTCGAACATCATGTTATTCACTTTCGTATCGCAGTGGCAAACGCGTTTGGGAAGTTTTCCTTCACGATATAAACGTTCAGCTTTACACATTTCATCTGCGCGTTTCTCTATTTCATCCAAATAGTACTTCACTTCTGATACCCGTCCGGCAGCATCCTTTGCAACGGCTTCACGTAGTTGTTTGAGGCGGAACTCCATGTTGTGGAAATCGGGTATGGTTTCACCCAATGTTTCCGGGATATCGGCCAGCATAGCCTGGAAGTTACCGAAGGCTTCGCCTGCATAGTTGGAATATTCGGGATTTACCGTCTCATACGTTTTTGCACGTGGAATGAATACCATCACACGCCAATAGCTGTCACCGTCGAACCAGTATGTCTTACCTTCTCCTGTTTCGAGGAAACTCAACACCTTGCGGTCTATATCCGATTCTCCGGCTTCCGTCAGTTTCTTGCGAATGTGATTGGTAACAGCGGTAATATTGGATTGAAGCATTTCTACATTCTGGAAAATAGCATGATTGATGCGTTGCAAAACATAGTCGGGAGCATCTGCTTCTTTGGTATTTACTTTATAAGTGTCGTTGATAAGTCCTGCACCCAAAGGTTTGATTTCTTCTATCGTACCTTGGACTTTAAATTTAGCTACGATGCTAGATAAATCTTTC
>ENA-ORME01000436-ORME01000436.1-human-gut-metagenome-genome-assembly--contig:-NODE-436-length-15266-cov-3.997699_pt1 | contig 15266 bp, 9 predicted proteins | sample MGYA00242097_ERZ508983 | MGnify/ENA primary metagenome ERZ508983 (study PRJEB26280, sample SAMEA2531408) | human gut metagenome | biome: human gut; feature: human-associated habitat; material: faeces...
AAAATCTGTGAAGTAAATTTAGGCATAGTCAGGCTGCCGGCTGGCTTCCTCATAGAAGATATACTTCATTGGTTAGAGGAGATATACTTTTCCTGTCAGAGGATATATACTTCATTGGCAAAGTCAGTACTACTTACTTTTTTGCGTTCTTGACGTAACGATCCAGCCATAGGTCACATTCATACAATAGATGTAATATGTTCTCTTTGGCGGCGTAGCCATGACTCTCATAGGGCAATACGACATAACGTGCGATCGCCCCGTGGCCTTTTAGGGCACTGAACAGGCGCTCGGATTGGATCGGAAAGGTTCCGGAGTTGTTATCCATCTCACCATGTATGATTAATAAAGCTCCATGTAGTTTATCGGCAGACATGAATGGCGACATGGCATTATATATTTCCGGTACTTCCCAATAAGTACGGGTCTCTGTTTGGAAGCCGAACGGGGTAAGCGTACGGTTGTAAGCCCCGCTACGTGCGATGCCGGCTTTGAACAGTTTGGTATGTGTTAATAGATTCGCTGTCATGAAAGCTCCATAGGAATGTCCTCCTACGGCTACACGATTCGGATCACCTACACCCATCTCGGAAATAACTTTTACGGCCGCCTCGGCGTTCATTGTCAATTGCTCAATGAAATCATCGTTCGGCTCCGCTCCCTCACTGGTACTAACGATCGGCATCTCGACATTTTCCATTATACAGAATCCACGTAAAACCCAATAGACGGGAGAACCATAGTTGATATTCGTAAACATGTATTGAGAACCTCGTACCTGAGAAGCCTCGGCCTTGCTTTTATATTCTCTCGGATAGGCCCACATTAAGACAGGTAATGGACCGTCCTTCGCTTTATCATATCCGGCAGGGAGGTATACGGTCGCTGTTAGATCCAAACCATCCGCACGTTTATACTTGATCTTTTGTTTGCTAACGTTTGCCATGGCCGGATATGGATTGGCGAAATGAGTCAATTGAGCGAATTTTTTCTTTTTCAAGTCACGAGAGCAGAGATTCGCTGGTTCTGTAATGGATTGACGTGAAGTGATCAATTGAAGCTTTTCCGGATTCGCTACCTTTAGGATGGTCTCATAATATCCGTCCTCGCAGCGCCAAAGTTCCGTGTTCTTTTTTGTTTTCAAATTGTAACGGCTAAGGTAAGGCATATCCCCTTTAGGAGAGGCACCTTGGGCAAGCATCAATAACTCATTGTGGGCTTTATTGATATAAACGATATATTTACCATACGCATTTTTAACCGTAAGTGGATTTCCCGGATTGTTGTAATTATCGTCGGTGGATACATCGAATAATAGAACCGGAGACTCAGAAGAGCAAGGCTTAAAAGTAAATGTCCTGTTTTTTCGAGTCTCCCGGGAAGTCTCGATCAATAAAGCGAAAGCATCGTCATTCCACAGGATGTTGCGGAAACGTTTCTCTGTCTTTGCGACTTCCTGTTTCTCGCTGTTGAACGGATAGCTTATTTGGTAGATAATATCCATGAAATCGGTCTTGTTTTGCTTAGGATCTCCTTTATCTTGCGCTTCCGCCCAGTAAACGGTAGCCGGTTGATCCGATCTCCATCCGAATTGGCGGGGATAAGGCGAGGTCGTGTCATATCCCATCGGAATATTGACGGTTGGATTATCCGCTAACGTATAAATGGAATTGCCTTGTAAGTCTATGACCTCGAACTTTTGTGGGAAGTTATATACCGGTACTTGATAGGAATACGGACGATGAACTGTCGCGATAAGTAGCAAAGATTTATCCGGGGATAATGAAAGTGTACTGCCGTAGATTGCCGGTTTTCCGATCTCGTACACAATGCCCTCTTTTATACGTACCAATTGGGAGGTGAAGTAATAGTCGAATAATTGCTCGTCGTACGGATTTTTGAGTAAGTCTTGATAGGTACGGGCGGGCATCACCTTTCCTGTACTTTCTTGAATGATGGGACCGGATGGGACTGTGGGTTTCTCCGGTGCCTTCCCCCTGTTTTCCGGAACCATAAGCGTAATAAACTCATTGTCGCTAATCCATAAGATCTCCGCTCCATTTGTCGCGTTGATTTTGCGGGTACTTACTTTCTGTGCTACGGGCTGTTTCGGGGTACAGATATAAAGGTATACGCCATCCGCTTCTTCCACGAATAGAGCTACCTTATTGGATGAAGGAGAGAATGAGGCTTCTGTGATTACCGCGTTGTCAGGAATTCCTTCTATCTTGATTTCTTCTTGAGTAGCGATGTTCATTAAACTGGCACCCGTATATTCGGCTTGCCGGCTCGTATTGAATGTTTCGGGACTGATACGCATTCCCGCTAATTTAAGCTCCGGTTGCGCAAGCTTGGCGATAGACCGGTACGGGGAACGCTCTAACTGGAGTGCCCACTGATTGTTATCACTAATTCGGATGATAGGAGAAAGCTTGGCCAAGGCCACTTCTTCTATTACGGCTGGAGGCCTTTGGTAATTGGTCTCTTGTGCCATTCCCGGGCTGGCTAGAGCCAAGGATAGTAAGGTGGAGAATAGATAGTTTGTTTTCATGGATTTAATCACTTGAATTTATTTTAATGATTTGGAATAACTTCTTTTAGATCTTAAAAAATCCCCGCCTAAACCGGTTAGGGGTATAGACGGGGATTTTTTGATATAATTAGTAAGAAATAGAGTGATTATCTATTTTGAGTCATAAGACTGTTTGCGTTCATTTCGTCATCTGGAATCTTGAATTGCCATTCAGGAGAACCTGCGTCTACGTGCATCTTTATTGAGATACCCTTATCGTGATTAGTGTTATTTCTATCCAACGGTAAGTTTAAACGTTTTAAATCTGTGAATCGGAATCCTTCTCCCCACAACTCAATACGACGTTGAATCATGATCTCTTCTGCTAATTCGACTGCTGTTTTGCTCGTTTCTTTGTATTCAGGATCACGAGTCAAGGCAAATGCCGTCAACGTTTTTTGCGCTTCTTGAAGTTGATTGTTACGAGCTAATGCCTCTGCTTTCATTAAGTATAGCTCAGCTAAGCGCATGAAAGGAAAGTCTCCAACCGCATTAGAAGAAGATTTGGCAGTGAATTTACGATTCTGATACGGGAAACGTTTGAAATTGCTAGCCGGAACTTCCGCTTTACCTGTTGGATCCCACCATTGCTTGCGGATATCTGTATTTGATATTTTATCATACAAAGCCGAGTTTACACATCTGGGGACGGCACGTATTGCAGACGCGTTGAAATTCCAAGACATATATGCATAATAAGAATAAAAATAGATTGTTTGGTCATCCTGCGTATTGGCTGCCCATATAGCCTCCTTATTCTCTGTCAGCATGGATGCGAATCCTCCCATTAATTCTTCTTTACCATTCATCAACTTATGGCCTTCTTTCTCAGCGGTCTGTATTGCCAAATCCGCGTATTTTGCGGCTTCTGCATAATTTTGCTGCGCTAGTAAAACACGAGCCTTTAAGCCATAAGCCACTTTCAAAGAAAAGTGAGTAACTTCTTTTGCCTCGTAGTTCTTCAATAACTCAATAGCGGCATCTAGATCTTCGTTAATATATTGATAGCATTCCTCTACTGTATTACGAGCGATTTCTCCTGTTTCCGGAGTCTTACGATAAGGTATGCCCAATTGTGTATTGCCACCTCCTGCTTTATAACGTTCTGCGTAGAGCTGTACTAGTTGAAAATGACCAAACGCACGGAAGCAAAGTGCCTCCCCTTTTACACCGGAGTATAAATTCTCATCCGTACGATCCACCGCATCTACATTATTAAGAAGTAAGTTACTGTTCAATATTAATTTGTAATAGAAGAAGAAGCCAAACTTAGTCAATGTCGATTTTGAATCTCGATGATCTACCCATTGAAGAGTTTTTAAAAACCAAGTGTTACCGGCAGTTGGGTGTACCAAATCTTCTCCTAATACATCTCGATCGATGTCCCAAGAAGGTTCGCCACCACAACCTTGTGAAGATAAGTATTGCTTAACCATGGCTCGATGTGTTCCGTTTAAAGCAATGTATAGGTTTTCCAAAGATGAAGCGACTGTTGTTTCGCCAATCTGGTCGGTTGGATTTGTTTCCATGAATGTATCGGAACAAGCTGTCAGGCCTGCAACACATAAGGCTAGAATTGTATATTTGAATCTTTTCATTGTAATCAATGTTTAATATAATGATGAATTAAAATGTGAAATTCAGTCCGAATGTAAATGAACGAGCTGGGATATGAGCATTGTTCGTGATACCGCTGAACTGTTGTTGTGGATCCATACCTTTCATGGAAGTAAGCAGGAATAAATTCTCGCCACTTAATGATACACGTGCGTTCTTTATAGCGAACTTAGAAAGGAAGGCCTTTGGTAACGTATATGCGAAAGTTAAAGATTTCATGCTTAGATAATCAGAACTCATCAACCAACGGTCTGACTGTGCATTGAAATTAGCGGACTCACTGCCGTCTAGACGAGGAACATTCGTTATATCTCCCGGTTTTTGCCAACGATCGTAGATATCTGTATGCATAGCCGCTCCATATTTGTTTACACTCATAAGAGATAAATAGCTAGAGTTATAAACCTTTCCTCCTAATGCGTAAGAGAATACGGCGGATAACTCAAAATCTTTGAATTTTACGCTTGTATTGAAACCTCCATATACTTTAGGAATTGCACTACCTGCATAATGGTATTTTGCTTTTTCTTGGTTCGTTGTCACTTTCTCTCCGTTTACGGTACGACAATCTGTGTCATCCCAGATTTGTGCCACGTTTCCGTTCTCATCTACAGTATCGTCGAAACGATAAAGAGCAGCTCCATCTTGAGGGTCTACACCTACATATTCCTTTAACCAGAATTCGTAGATAGACTTGCCTACCATGATTTTCTTTGTTCCGTCAATAATTTCTTTTTGTGGTAAACTCTTCACCTTGTTCTTAATGAATGTGGCGTTTACACCGAAGTTCCATGTCCAATCCGCATTTTTTAAGATACGGTAATCCAAGGAGATTTCTACACCACTATTATTTACTTTACCAATGTTTTTCCAGATAGATGCGGTTCCTTTATAGTCTACCGCTCCAGAAGAAAGAGGTAGAGGCACGTTGAACAACAGGTCTTTGGATTGTTTGTTGAAATACTCAACGCTACCTGTCAAACGATCGAACAGTCCAAATTCGATTGCCACGTCAGAAGAAACCTGAGTCTCCCATTGCAAATCGGTGTTTCCAAAAGAGTTGAATAACACACCTGCTTCCAATGCGTTATTGCGGTTCATGTCATATAAAGTCTGATATGGATAATAGTTTGTTAGTCCACTGGTTGTTAATACTTGGTCGTTACCGGTTTGTCCATAAGAACCTCTTAACTTCAAACTGTTGATCCAAGTCAACGACTCCATGAAGCTCTCTTGGTCTATACGCCAAGAGGCTCCGAAAGACCAGAAGTTACCCCAACGGTTATCTTTGTGGAAGCGTGAGCTACCATCACGGCGGTAGGAGGCTGATACATAATATTTATCCATGAAGTCATAGTTGATACGGGCAAAATAACCTTCTTTTTTGTATTCGTCCGTATAAGAGTAGGCAGAATTTATTGTTGTAAAGTTTCCCAGCTCCATCAGCCCATCCATAACTTGACCTTGTCTCATTGTGTAGTTATATTGGTATTTGTAAGCGAAACTTTCATGACCTAATAATACATCAAAGTTGTGATCTCCGAATTTCTTATTATAGTTTATCAATTGGTTGAAAGTTGTTGTTGTCCGGCGGGTATTTTCAAGGTTGAAACGTCCACTCGGAGAACCGTCACCTACTAATTTATTATCATAGCCGGAATTACGGTTGTTGGAAGTTTCCAAACCTCCGTTTAATGTAACTTTCAGCCCTTCGTACAAATTAAAATCCATATAAGCACGTGCGTTCATTACGTCACGTACAAACTCATCGTTGTTCCATAATGTCTCTGCTACTACGTGGCGGCCCGAATAAGCGGAACCTGCGCGTACACCATCATAGTCATATTGCTGCTGTCCTAGGTTATCCAAGATATAAGCACCTGTTTCCGGATCATGTTTGTGGATCGGGTAGATCGGGCCGATTGTACGAGCAAACATAAAATGGTTTGAATAACCTCCTGAATTATCTTTTGTGTTGGCTACTTGAGATTGAGAACGGCTGGCAGAAATGTTTAAACCTGTCTTAAACCATTTCACGGGATACACATTTACATTCGCACGGGCAGAGTAACGCTCGAAATCGGATTTGATCACATAACCGTTATCATTTAAATAGCCTAATGAAACATAAGTATCGCTTTTCTTTCCTTTGGTGGAATAAGACAAATTATATTCTCCACGATAGCCTGTACGTTCCATCGCGTCATTCCAGTCCATATCATCTCCCCATAACAATTGGGTAGCTGCAGGATTTAATTTTCCGTCCGTCCCCACGATTTGATCATTAGCAACCCCTCGGTATGGGTTATACATTAATTGGTTATAAATTTTGGCAGAAGCTTCTGTTGCCGCATCTGTTGCGGACATGCCATTTGCGGAGATATACTGGTTACGAAGCATCTCCCACTGCAAAGGGTAATAGTCCCATACACCTACACGGTTATATTCCTTGATTGCACGAGAAGAGATACCTTGAGAAGTACTGAATGTAACTTGAGTATCATCATTTTTTGCTTTTTTGGTTGTAATTAATACAACACCATTACCAGCGCTAGAACCATAAAGAGAAGTTGAGGCTGCATCTTTTAAGATAGACATTGATTCAATATCGTTCGGGTTGATATCAGCGATCTCTCCATTATAAATAGACCCGTCTACAACATAAAGAGGAGCGTTTGATGCATTAATTGAACCGAATCCTCTGATACGGATATTTGGGGAATCACCCGGACGTCCGCTACCAGTACCAACTTGTACACCAGATACGTTACCTTCCAAAGCTGCGGTTGCGTTTGTTAATGGACGCATATCAAGGTCTTTTGTTCCAACAACACCCGCGGAACCCGTGAAAGACGATTTCTTAGCGGTACCATAAGCTACAACAATGACATCGTCAAGTTCTTGGGCATCAGAGGATAGAACGACTCTCATGTTTGCTTGAGCGGTGGTTTCTAATGTCTTCAAGCCAACATAAGAAACAACTAACTTAGCGTTCTTGTCTGCTTCCAATTCGAATTTACCATCAAGATCCGTGATGGTACCAACAGTGGTTCCTTTTACTACGATGGATGCGCCGATAACAGGTTCTCCGTCGTCTTCATTGATCACTACACCCGTCACCTTCATTTGTTGGGCGACCATGCACTGTATTCCCAGAAAGAATGAGAGTAGTACAAGCGTTAATTTGTGCTTCATAGAATGAATTTGTTTGTTAATTAGACACACATTATTTTTTCAAGAGACCATAGTTTGCACAGAACTACAGTTAAAATACTTATCAAAAAAATGTACACACCAAGACTCCTGAAAATCACAGCCGCAAATATACTAATTTTTATTATAAAAAAGCAAACTGTTATAAAACATTCTAAAACTAATATAATATTGATTGATATTGTCAAATTCAATTTAGTTGTACTGGGGATCTTGTTGCATTATGATAGCTGGCAGGAGGGTTTTTAGTCTTAGCTATCTATCTGTTAATTATGCTGTTAAACATAGTTCTGTGCAGACTAAATGCCTTAATGGATGCTGAAAGGGAAGATGTCCATAAAGGATATCTTCCCTTAAACTTTGTGTGTATAATGAAAAAAATGAAGTATTAATTAACGTTTATAAACGGATAGGGTTACCATTATAGAAATCTAGAATCTTCGTACGGAAGATAAAATCATATTTGGCCTGTGCCTGTTCCGCTAGACTTTGCGCGTATTTTGTTTTAGCCTCATTAAATTCAAAGACAGTGCTTTTACCTGCGTTGTAACGCTCTTGGGCATAATTGAACGCTTCCTTGCTCGCCGTGACGGATTTGTCGGAAGCCGTATATTTCTCTTGGGAAGCCGTTGCGTTGTAGTACGCTTGCTGGATTTCCTTGTATAATGTTTTCTTTGTATTTTCCATCAGCAATTCCCGGTTGATAATGTTGATCCTTGCGGTACGAACGCTATTGCGTACTTGGAAGCGGTTGAAAAGTGGAATGCTCAATGAGAATCCGACGATCTTTTGCCCATTCTGCTTAAACTGCTCGCTAAAGGAACGAGTATCGGCAAATTCACCTCCGGAAGTAGAATGATAATATCCATTGCTGTAACTAGCCCCGAAATTTAACTTGGGGTAATAGCCCGCTTGCGCGACACGCAACATTTTCTTTTGGCTCTCTAGCAAATACTGTTGTTCCTTGATCTGAGGCTTGAACGTAACCGCATGATCGTAAATGTTTTCCGGAGGTAGGATACTGCTCATATTATCAGCCACAGCATCTTCAATTACAGGAGTCTGTATATCGAAATTCCGGTCGCTTCGCTCTAGTTCCAGACTTTGCGCAAGATCCAATAAAGCGAGGTTCACATTGTTTTGCGACTCGGTAAGCGTGACCTCATCTTTCGCTAATTGGGCCTTGATATCATACAGTTGGGAAAGAGGCACCTTTCCGGCGTTCACCATGGCCTCCGTTTTATTCACCTGCTCCTTGTCCAGTTCCACTTGCAGTCGCGCTATTTTCAGCAGCTCTTTATTATAAAGTACTTGCAGGTAGTAGGAAGCTATATTGATGGATAGGTCTTCTCTCGCCTTATTCAAGTTCTCGATAGACGCTTTTAGATCAAGTTTGCGGGCGGCGATATCGTTCGGTATTTTTAACCCATCAAATAAAGGCATGTCCAGATTGATCCCCAATGTGGAATTGGCGGCGTTCTGGTCTACGATCACCCCGGATTTAGACGTGGAGCGTCCGAACTGGAAGCTCTGTCCAAGACTGCCGTTTAGGGCCGGGAGCCAACTGTATTTGCTGGTATGTAAGTCTACCTTTCGGCTTTCCTGTTCCTGCTCCTTTTGCTTTAAGTCGATATTATGCTCGATGGCATATTGGATGCACTCCTCCAGACTCCATTGCTTCACCGCATCCTGAGCGAAAACATAGTTTCCGGACAGGAGGGAAGCGATTGCCAGTATATATAAGTTTCTTCTCATCATACAATCTTTCTTTTATTTCTTATTCGGGTCAATAGCTGCGCCCCGGACTTTATCGGTCGCGGCCAGTCCTTCTTGAATCTCGATCTTGATACCGTCGGACAGACCTACCTTTACAGGATGCTTCTCGAAGACTTGTTCCGGTTGCTCTTGTTTAACTAACTGAACGAATGCGGAATCCCCTTGGAACTCAACCGTACTTTCCGGGATCGTAAGCACGTCTTCCGCACGTTTTAGCACGATCTCGGCGTTGGCGCTATATCCCGCACGGATGAAAGCATCTTCGGGGATCGTTACGGCTGCCTTGATCTCAAATTGAATGGCTCCGTTTTTCTCAACGCCTTTGGGTGATACATATTCCAGCAAGGCCTCGAACGAACGGCTTTCCATGGCTCCGATCGTAAGCTTGATAGGCATTCCCTCGTGAATGCGCCCGATCTCGGTCTCGTCTACGTTTCCCTTGAAGATCATGTCATTCATGTTGGCGACCGTGGCGATTGTCGTACCGTCGTTGAAGTTGTTCGCTTGGATAACGGAGTTACCTACTTTCACCGGGATATCCAGTATCATACCGGTGATGGTACTACGGATCTGCGTGGTACTGGCTACATTGGAGTTCTTGGCGATACCGTCACGAATAATTTCCAGCGCGCTTTGCGCGTTCTCTTTCTCCTCGACCGCCTTTAAGTAGTTGGCCTTCGAGAGATCGAAATCCTCTTGGGCGATAACACCTTGCTTAAATAATTGCGTATCCCGCTTATAAGTCTCTTCCACTTGCTTCAAAGAGATATTGGCGAGGTTCACGCGCGATTCGGCGCTGTTGAGCTGTACCATCTCGGGGATTACCTTGATAATGGCGATAATCTCTCCCGCTTGGACCATCTGCCCCGCTTCTTTCTTCAGCTCGGAGATGATACCGGAAATCTGCGGCTTGATCTCCACCTCGAAACGAGGCTCTACGTTTCCGGTAGCGACCGTCTTGGTTTCCACATCCCCTTTTTCAGGGGTTACGATCTCATAAACGGTGATGACCGGTTGCGCTTTCTTCCATAAGAAATAGAATGTACCGATTACCACTGCTCCCACAAGTACTAATAAGATGATACGCAGGATCTTTTTTACAATGCGATTCTTCATGATTATATAGTTTTATTAATTGACAATTGTTGTTTATTCTTCTCGTATGGCATCTATCGCCTTGATCTGCATAGCTCGCCATGCGGGGATCAGCCCGGCCAGCAGACCGCTGAATAATAAGATCACCGTGGCCGCTACCGCGATCTGGATGCTTACCTCCGGATGCTCCATCATGGTTCCGTTGGAAGCCGGCTGGGCACTCATGATCTTATCTACAAGATCGAGCAGGAATACCCCGGCGCTTAACCCCAACAAACCCGCTAAGGCCGTAAGTAGCAGACTCTCGCTCATGATCTGCGAGATGATGTTCCAAGGCTTCGCTCCCAAGGCCCTGCGTACGCCGATTTCCCGGGTACGCTCCTTAACCGTTACCATCATGATATTACTTACACCGATGATACCCGCCAATAACGTACCCATACCCACGAGCCAGATCAAGATATCGATACCGATAAATAGCATATTGAAAGTCTCGAACTGAGCCGCCAAGTTGATCACCGTCACGGCCTGCGGGTCGGTAGGAGAGATCTGGTTCTGGCTCTTTACAATATCCTTGATCTGCGTGATCACCGGATCGATCTTATAGCCGGGTTTGGCGCTCACGCACAAGAAGTGAATGATATCCCCTTGGTTCAGCGTCTGTTGCATGGTACTGAAAGGGAGGAATACGCTTTCCTCGGCCCGTCCGCCGATATTGACGCTAGAAGCCCGTTGCTTCGTGACGCCTACCACTTGGTAGTAAATCCCGTTTACCCGGATATATTTCCCGCAGGGATCACTTCCCTTGAACAATACCTCGTTCACCTTAGCGCCGATCAAGCAAACCTTACGTTTCTCGATCTCGTCGATCTCGTTTAGTAACCGTCCGTAATAAAGCTGCTGGGTCTCGATCTTGAAATAATCGGGCTGCACGCCTTTTACGTTATAAGTACCGCTTAATTGGCCGAAAACGATATTCTTGTCCGAGCGATTTCCCCAGATGATGGGGGAGACGGCCTCGATGTCCTTCACCTGTTTCCGGATGCTCTCCACGTCCCGGTTTCGCATGTCCCATTGACGCCCCTTGTTAAAGCCTTTATATGATTCGCTGGTCCGGTCGGAGAAAAAGAAGGCGGAGTTCGTGGCGAATCCGTTGATATTCGAGAACATAGCGTTCTTCATCCCGTTTCCGGCTCCCAATAGAATCACCAACATCAAGATTCCCCAGAATACGCCGAAGCAGGTCAACAAGCTGCGTGTCTTGTTTCGGGTGATCGTCACCCATATCTCTACCCATCTGTCTATGTCAAACATGGTTCTTTTCTTTTTTATGATTATTCCGTTCTCATGGCTTCGATAGCCGTGACTTTCACCGCCTTGCGTGCCGGGAAATAACCCGCCAATACACCGGCCGCGATGATCAAGACCGTAGCGGAGCTAGCTATCGCCAGATTGACGGTCGGGTTACGGAAGACCGTCGTGTCTTCTCCGATATTCCCACCGGATTGGGCTCCGGCTTGGGCCATTTCCATCGCGTGATTGATTAGCTCCGTGAGCCCGATCCCCATGATCATCCCGACATAGCCGAAAACGGCTGTTACGAGGATGGACTCGGCGATTACTAATGCCAAGATCGAGCCGGGTTTAGCTCCCAATGCCTTGCGTATGCCGAACTCCCGGGTCCGTTCCCGTACGGTGATCAGCATGATGTTGCTAACTCCCACGATTCCTGCCATCAACGTTCCGATACCGATAATCCAGATAAACAAGGTAATCCCGTTCATTATATTATTCCACATCAAGAACTCATTCGCCATGTTCCACATACCGATAGCGTTCTTGTCTGTCGGGTCGAATTGGTGGCGGCGTGCCATCCATTCCCGGAAACTTTCCTCGAAAGCCTCATTCTCCTCTTCGGTAGTCACCCCTTTCAAGGTAAACGTTAGCGATCCGAAACCGTATCCTTTATTATATAGCAATTGGGCTACGGAGAATGGGATGTAAGCGGGAGCGTTATTACTTTTGTCATCATCGTTGTACACGCCGACTACTTGATACATCATATTCCCGCATTTCACGTATTTACCCAGCGGCTTCTCGTCACGAAACAAGACCTCCGCCATACGGGGACTGATCACGATCACCTTTCTTCGGTCCCTCATGTCCTGCTCATTGATGAAGCGGCCGTTATGCGTCTCTACATTCACGTAATTGATCGGGGCATGATCCGGATATACGCCATTGGTTTGTCCCGTCACATATTCCTCGTTGTAAGTGATCGTGTCATTGTGGGAGATCGTAGCCGAGCAAAGATCCACCTCCTTGAAGTCTCTCTTCAAGGCGCCTAGGTCCTCTTCCTTGAAACTGATGCTGCGGTTGGATTGCATACCTTTCCAAGGCTTGGTGGTATAGCGTGTCCATACCTCGACCCGGTTGGTAGACATATTCCTGAAGTTGTACATGATGCCATTGCGCAACCCGTTTCCCGCCCCCAGTAACACGATCAACATGAAAATACCCCATGAGACCGAGAAGCCGGTCAAGAAGGTACGGAGCTTATTCTTTTTGATGGTGCTCCATATTTCCCTGAAATTATCAAAGTCAAACATGATTCTCTTCTTTTTCGATACGTTCAATCAACCCGTCCTTTACCCGGATAATCCGGTCTGTAGCCTCCGCTACGGAGGGTTCGTGGGTAACGATCACCATGGTCATCCCTTCTAGGTTTACCTTGCGTAGTAGTTCCATTACCTCCACGGTCGTTTTGCTATCCAACGCTCCGGTCGGCTCGTCGGCCAATATGACTTGGGGTTTTGCGATCAAGGCCCGGGCGATCGCTACCCGTTGCTTCTGTCCACCGGACATCTCATTCGGCATATGCTCCGCCCAATCTTTCAATCCCACCATGTCCAAGTATTCCAGCGCCATGGCATTCCTCTTTTTCCGGCTGACCCCTTGATAATAGAGTGGGAGGGCAACGTTCTCCATGGCGTTCTTGAATGAGATTAAGTTAAAAGATTGGAAAATGAAGCCGATCATTCGGTTCCGGAGCTCGGCGGCACGACTTTCGCTGAGATTCTGAATCAACTGCCCGTTTAATTGATAGGTGCCCGTGTCGTACGTATCTAATATCCCTAAGATATTCAATAAGGTTGACTTACCGGAACCGGACGCTCCCATAATAGATACCATCTCTCCCTTCTCTATATCTAGGTCGATACCTTTCAAAACGTGCAGGGGGGCTCCGTTGAAGTACGTTTTGTTTATTCCTCTCAGTTGAATCATCATATTATGTAGTTACTTTATATATTAGACGTACAGTTTGCTAAATAAGTTACACTGTTGGTGAACACTTTTATCATTTGGTCACAAATATATGCTTTACTAAGATACCTTGTATCGCAAGGTACTTATAATTATGTAATATTAACAAAAGGTTTTGATCGAAAAGGTTTAGCTCTACCATCTATATCTATTAACTTGTACGTGCGGTAACTTTACGTGCCGGTACTATATGTATACATCTTCTACCATCCGTTGGACGATCATGCACCAATTGGTAGACGATCATCCAACAGTTGGTGCATGATCGTCCAACAACTGATAGATAATGAATCTCTCTGCTTCTTCCACTTAATAGATAAAGAAAAAAGCCCTAGGCTATCTTTATCTAAACCTTTACCTTTGCGGCGAAATTCAAATAGCAGAAAGATTTATGGTAACAATTGGTACGCCCAAATCGGCTACGGCAACTAAAGTCGTGCTTTGTGGCTCGGGCGAATTGGGGAAAGAGTTTGTAATAGAGTTGCAGCGTTATGGCGTGGAGGTAATCGCCTTGGATAAGTATCCGGACGCTCCGGCCATGCAAGTGGCGCATCGTTCCTATGTGGTCTCCATGCTGGATGGCGATGCCTTGCGGGAGATCATCGAGAAAGAGAAACCGGATTATATCGTGCCGGAGGTGGAAGCGATCGCTACCCGTACTTTGATGGAACTGGAGGAAGAGGGATACCATGTGATTCCTACCGCCCGTGCCACTTGGCTGACGATGAACCGTGAGGGAATCCGCCGCTTGGCGGCCGAGGAGCTGGGCTTGCCTACCTCGCCGTATCGTTTCGCCGAGACCGAGGAGGAATTTAAGGAAGCGGTGAAGGTAATCGGTATGCCTTGCGTGGTGAAGCCGATCATGAGCTCGAGCGGACACGGACAGAGCGTGGTTCGTGAGGAAAAGGATATCGATCGTGCTTGGCAGTACGCCCAAGAAGGCGGACGTGCTGGAGCGGGTAAGGTGATCGTGGAAGGTTTCGTGGATTTCGACTATGAGATTACCCAGCTGACGGTTCGGCATATCGGAGGAACGTCTTACTTGGAACCCGTAGGACATGTTCAGGTGGATGGTGATTACCGGGAGTCTTGGCAACCGCAAGCCATGAGCCTTGCCGCTAAAGCGAAAGCCCGTGAGATCGCCGGTAAGATCACCGAGGCTTTAGGCGGACGTGGTATTTTCGGCGTGGAATTATTCATTAAAGGAGACGATGTCATATTCAGCGAGGTTTCCCCCCGTCCGCACGATACCGGAATGGTGACGATGATTACGCAAGATTTGTCTCAATTCGCTTTGCACGCCCGTGCGGTGCTTGGCTTGCCGATCCCTAATATCGCGTTTCATGGAGCGGGAGCTTCCCGTGCCGTCGTAGTGGAAGGGGACAGTGACCGGTTGTCTTTGGGGAATCTGGATAAGGTCTTGGAACAACCCGATACGCAGATGCGTTTCTTTGGAAAACCGGAAGTTCATGGACATCGCCGTATGGCCGTCTTGCTGGCTCGTGGTTTGGATGTGACGGAGGCAAGGGAGAAGACCGGAGTGATGATGGAGCGGTTAGATGTTAAATTGTGATGCTTCCTAGGATAAATGAACGTTTTGGTGTGTGTTGTGAATAAAATGTGAATATTTACAGACCTATTTTTCTATCAAAATAGTTTATTTTTGTCT
>ENA-ORME01000456-ORME01000456.1-human-gut-metagenome-genome-assembly--contig:-NODE-456-length-14737-cov-4.536303_pt1 | contig 14737 bp, 10 predicted proteins | sample MGYA00242097_ERZ508983 | MGnify/ENA primary metagenome ERZ508983 (study PRJEB26280, sample SAMEA2531408) | human gut metagenome | biome: human gut; feature: human-associated habitat; material: faeces...
ATCTTGAAGAATTAACTCTACATGTAGGAGCAGGCACATTCAAACCTGTAAAAAGTGAAGAAATCGAAGGTCACGAGATGCACACGGAATATATATCGGTCAACCGGAGTACCATCAAAAAACTGATTGACCATGACGGTTGTGCTATTGCAGTAGGAACTACTTCTGTACGGACTCTGGAAAGCCTGTATCACATTGGAGTTACATTGGCTGAAAATCCGTATGCTACGGAAGAAGAACTACGTGTCAAACAATGGCAGCCTTATGAAAAGTACGACCAGATTCCTCCCGTTGTTGCGCTGCAAAAGATATTGGGATATCTCGACAGGAATGGTTTGGAAACCCTTCACACCAGTACACAGATTATCATAGCACCGGGATACAATTATAAAATAGTAAAAGCGATGGTTACTAATTTCCATCAGCCGCAAAGTACCTTGCTGCTTTTGGTTTCAGCTTTTGTAAAAGGGAATTGGCGCACTATTTATGATTATGCACTGGCGCATGATTTCCGGTTCCTAAGTTATGGAGATTCTTCTTTATTAATACCATAAGATATTCTCCTCTCCAAAAGATTTTACGCAATATAAAAGACACTATGCCAAGCGATAATAACCAGGAAATGTTCCCTATCGTAGACGAACAGGGAAATATCACCGGAGCCGCTACTCGCGGAGAATGTCACAGCGGTAGCAAACTGCTTCATCCGGTAGTTCACCTTCACGTATTCAATACCCAAGGAGACATCTATTTACAGAAACGACCCGAATGGAAAGATATTCAACCGGGGAAATGGGATACGGCTGTGGGCGGACATATTGATTTGGGCGAAAGCGTAGAAATCGCCCTAAAGAGAGAAGTCCGTGAAGAATTGGGCATCACAGACTTCACTCCCGAGCTTCTCACCAGTTATATTTTTGAATCCAGCCGTGAAAAAGAGCTTGTTTTTGTCCACAAAACCGTTTATGAGGAAGAAATCCATCCCAGCGACGAACTGGACGGTGGACGATTTTGGAAGATCGAAGAAATAAAAGAAAATCTGGGTAAAGGAATCTTCACTCCCAACTTCGAAGAAGAGCTGAAAAAAGTCTCTCTTATTCCTTCTCTATCCAAGTAATAATCTTTTCAGAGAACGGACTTTCTTTCGGAGACACAACTCCCGCCCAATGTCCGTTCTCATCAATCATAAACTTCTGAAAGTTCCACTGAACCGGTGCACTTTCTTTTCCATTCTGTTTTTTCTCCGTCAACCATTGGTAAAGAGGAGCCATATCTTTTCCTTTAACGGAAATCTTAGCCATCATCGGAAAAGTAACATCATAGTTCAAAGAACAGAACTTGGCTATTTCCTCATTACTACCCGGTTCTTGTCCCATAAAGTTATTCGCCGGAAAACCGATAACAACAAAGTCTTTTTCTTTATATTTCTCATATAGTTTTTCCAGTTGAGCATACTGGGGCGTCAGCCCACACTTAGATGCCACGTTGACTACCAGCACTTTCTTACCTTTCAGTGAAGAAAGAGGAAAGTCCTTACCATCAATAGTTTTCACTGTAAAATCATAAAAAGACTTGTTTTGCGCTTCCGAAGAAATTGCAAACAACAAGCTTATCATCATCAAGACGAATGTTTTCATGCTGAATATACATTTAGTTTGTTTTTATATTAAACGGGTAAACTGAAAGAAATGTTTGTTCAGCAGTGAAACAAGAACTATGATTTTACATCTTTCAATTCCCCAATCCGTCACTTCACCCCACAATCTTTCCGCTTCATTTATTCTTAGTGATAACGGATGAAGATAGGCAGTAATTTTGTACTGTGAAATAATAATACAACGAAAATCATGTTTACAGCTATTGTACGTTTTTCAATCAAGAAGAAACTATTTGTAGGACTCACTACTCTCTTCCTGTTTATCGGAGGTATCTATGCGATGCTGACACTACCTATTGATGCCGTGCCCGACATTACCAATAATCAGGTACAAATAGTGACCGTATCTCCTACACTCGCGCCACAAGAGGTGGAACAACTCATCACTATGCCTATCGAAATAGCGATGAGCAATATTATGAATGTCGAAGATATCCGTTCTGTCAGCCGCTTCGGGCTATCGGTCGTAACGGTCGTTTTTAAAGAAAGTGTCCCCACACTCGATGCACGGCAGCTGATAAATGAACAAATACAAAGCGTAACAAGCGAAATTCCCTCCGAGCTCGGAACACCGGAGATGATGCCCATCACTACCGGTCTGGGAGAGATTTACCAGTATATATTGAAGGTAGCTCCCGGATATGAGAAGAAATATGACGCAATGGAGCTCCGCACCATTCAAGATTGGATGGTGAAACGTCAGTTGTCCGGTATACCCGGTATAGTAGAAATCAATAGTTTCGGCGGTTACTTAAAACAATATGAAGTAGCCGTCGATCCGGACGCCCTGTTTTCTTTGAATATCACTATCGGTGAGGTGTTCGAAGCACTTAGCAGCAACAACCAAAATACCGGAGGAAGCTACATTGAGAAGATAAAGAACGCCTACTATATCCGGTCGGAAGGTATGATTACCCGCATCAAGGATATTGAACAGATTGTAGTGACCAACCGGAATGGGATTCCGGTACATATCAGTGATGTAGGAGTTGTCCGCTTCGGTTCTCCAAAGCGTTTCGGTGCCATGACAAAGGATGGTGAGGGCGAGTGTGTCGGCGGAATTGCCATGATGCTGAAAGGTGCCAACGCAAATGTAGTGACTCAAGAACTCGAAAAACGGGTAGAAAAAATACAGCAGCTATTACCCGAAGGAGTCAGTATAGAACCTTACTTGAACCGTTCGGAACTGGTAAACCGGAACATCTCTACGGTTGTCAACAACCTGATTGAAGGAGCGGTTATCGTCTTCCTTGTACTCATCCTCTTCCTCGGCAACCTCCGTGCCGGACTGATTGTCGCATCCGTCATCCCGCTGGCAATGCTCTTCGCTTTTATCATGATGCGTGTATTCAATGTCACCGCCAATCTGATGAGTCTCGGTGCCATTGACTTTGGTATTGTAGTAGATGGCTCTATCGTTATATTGGAAGGTATCCTCGCCCACATTTACGGAAAACAATTCCGAGGCCGCACACTGACCCGCAAAGAGATGGACAAAGAAGTGGAAAAAGGAGCTTCCGGCGTTGCACGTTCGGCCACTTTTGCAGTGTTGATTATCCTTATCGTCTTCTTCCCCATCCTTACATTGAACGGGATTGAAGGGAAATACTTCACCCCCATGGCTAAAACACTTGTGTTCTGCATTATCGGAGCCTTAATTCTCTCACTGACTTATGTTCCTATGATGGCCTCCCTCTTTCTGAAGCATACCATTGTTGTGAAACCCACCCTTGCCGACCGCTTCTTCGAGAAACTGAACAAGATCTACCAGCACACCCTGCGCGCCTGTCTTCGTTACAAATGGCGTACCGTCATCATAGCCTTCTCCGCGCTGATCGGTTCACTTTTTCTCTTTACCCGCCTGGGAGCAGAATTCATTCCTACTTTGGACGAAGGAGATTTTGCCATGCAAATGACACTACCCGCAGGAAGTTCGCTGACCGAAAGTATCGAAGTATCCCGCTTAGCAGAGAAAGCATTAATGGATAAATTCCCTGAAATCAAACATGTTGTAGCCAAAATAGGAACGGCGGAAGTTCCCACTGACCCGATGGCAGTGGAAGATGCCGATGTGATGATTATCATGAAACCATTCAAAGAATGGACAAGTGCCGGAAGCCGTGCAGAAATGGTGGATAAAATGAAAGATGCACTTGCTCCGCTCTCTGAACGTGCCGAATTCAACTTCTCGCAACCGATACAGCTTCGCTTCAACGAGCTGATGACGGGAGCAAAAGCAGATATTGCCATCAAACTATATGGAGAAGACACGCACGAATTATATGAAAGAGCCAAAGAAGCAGCTACCTTTGTAGAAAAAGTGCCGGGAGCAGCGGATGTCATCGTTGAGCAGACGATGGGATTACCCCAATTGGTAGTGAAATACAACCGTAGCAAAATAGCCCGTTACGGCATCAACATACAAGAGCTTAACACCATTATCCGAACTGCCTATGCCGGAGAATCAGCAGGTGTAATCTTTGAAAACGAACGGAGATTCGATCTCGTGGTACGGCTTGACCAGGAGAAAGTGGCCGACTTGAATCTTGATAAGTTGTTTGTACGCACTTCGGAAGGAATTCAAATTCCTGTTGGAGAGGTAGCAAGCATCGACCTTGTCAGTGGGCCACTGCAAATCAACCGGGATGCAACCAAACGACGCATCGTCATCGGTGTCAATGTGCGTGACGCAGACATCCAGCAAGTTGTCGCCAATATTCAAGAGACACTGAACAAGAACATCAAACTGAAGCCTGGATATTACTTCGAATACGGCGGCCAGTTCGAAAACTTGCAAAATGCCATCAATACCTTACTGGTGGTCATCCCCGTGGCATTAATGCTCATTCTATTGATTCTGTTCTTCGCATTCAAGAACATCACCTATACCCTGATGGTATTCTCAACCGTCCCCCTATCGCTCATCGGTGGTATCGCCGCACTTTGGCTACGCGGACTTCCGTTTAGCATATCGGCCGGAGTAGGATTCATCGCCTTGTTCGGGGTGGCAGTATTGAATGGTATCCTGATGGTAAATCACTTCAACGAACTTCGTAAACAAAATACCTATTCCATGACTACAAACCAGATTATCAAAAGAGGGACTCCACACTTGCTCCGTCCTGTATTCCTGACAGGACTGGTTGCATCTCTGGGATTCGTCCCGATGGCAATAGCCACTTCAGCCGGCGCAGAAGTACAACGTCCGTTGGCAACGGTGGTCATCGGTGGCTTGATTATTTCTACCGTACTGACTTTACTCATCATTCCGGTGTTTTACAAAATTGTAAATTCATTTGCTACCTGGAGACGTCCGGGAATCAAACTGCGCTGGCCTTTCGGGGGATTGTGTCTCCTGTTCTTGTTTCTCCCCGCGTTCGTTTCCGCTCAACAGACACAAACAGTCAGTCTCGAACAGGCGATAGAAATAGCCAAACAAAATCATCCTCGCCTGAAAATAGCCAATAATGCTATTCAACAAGCCAAAGCCACTCGCGGAGAAGTGATAGAAGCAACGCCTACCTCGTTCAGCTATTCCTGGGGTCAACTTAACGGAGAAAACAAAAAAGACAAGGAACTGGCTTTCGAGCAAAGCCTGGGCTCCCTTCTAACGCCATTCTACAAGAATGCGTTAGTCAACCGTCAGGTAAAAACGAACACCTATTATCGGCAGATGGTAGAGAAAGAAATCACAGCAGAAGTGAAAAGGGCGTGGGCCTACTACCAATATGCCACTAATCTCTGTTCAATGTATCGGGATCAGGATAAAATGGCAGAAGAGCTGCAGCGCATCGGAGAATTACGATACCAACAAGGAGAGATCACCTTGCTCGAAAAAAATATGATGACCACCATAGCTGCCGATCTGCATAACCGCTGGTTCCAAGCAAAAGAAGAAGAGAAAATGGCATTGGCACGTTTCCAATGGAGTTGCTACTCCAACGATCCCATTGTTCCGATGGATTCCACTTTATCCTTATTCTATACCGGCATTTCGGATGGAAACCTGTCGGGAGCACATACTGCCTACTTTCAAAGCCAGGCAGATGAAGCGAAAGCAATGCTCCGTATAGAGCAGAGCCATTTCTTTCCTGAAATCAGTGTGGGGTATACCCGTCAGGACATTCTCCCACTTAAGAATCTGAATGCCTGGATGATCGGGGTTTCTTTCCCCATCTACTTCCTGCCACAAAAGAGCAAAGTGAAGCAGGCACGGCTAACTGCCACTTCAGCGCAAATACAGGCAGATGCCAACATCCGGAAGTTAAGAAATAAGACACTCGAACTGGAAGCATCCCTCCGCAGATATAACGAGAGTTTACGATATTATACCTCATCGGCCTTGAAAGAAGCGGACGAACTGACAAAGGCAGCCAACCTGCAATTGCAGCAGAGCGAAACAGGCATTGCCGAATATATACAGTCGATAACCACCGCCAGAGAGATCCGCAGAGGCTATATTGAAACAGTCTACCAATACAATATTGCTGCACTGGAATATGAACTTTTCAAGTAGGTGGAAGATCGAGACATTGAATGACATACATCACCCAGAATAATTATTATAAAACATAAGATATGAAAAAGATAGTTTATCCCATCCTTTTACTAGTTCTAACGGCTTGCAAAGGAACCCAGCAAACTACAAATAACGAATCCGCCGCAATTCCCGTTGCCGAAACGATAGCAGATACCATCGCACAACCCGAAGTGGATGCCATCACTTCAGCTACCTCAAAGCCTAATCAGGTTTCGTTCAACGGACGAATCGTTCTTCCTCCCCAACGTCAGGCAACCATTGCTTTGACCATGGGAGGCATTGTAAAAAAGGCCTCTCTGCTTCCAGGGCAATGGGTGGCTGCAAACAGTGTAATCGCCACGTTAGAGAATCCGGAGTTCATCACCCTACAACAAACTTATCTGGACAGTCACGCACAGACCGAATATCTCTTAGCTGAATACGAACGGCAAAAAAATCTGTCTGCCGAACAAGCAGCTTCTCAAAAGAAATTCCAGCAAAGTAAAGCGGACTTTCTCTCCATGAAGAGTCGTCAGGACGCCGCTGCTGCACAACTTTCTCTTTTAGGCGTTCAAACGGAGGCATTACTTAAGAACGGAATACAACCGCTACTGGAAGTCAAAGCCCCCATTAGTGGTTATGCCGCTAATGTAGCGATGAACATCGGCAAATATATCAATCCGGGAGAAGCCCTTTGCGAACTTATCGATAAAAGCAACCCGATGCTTTGCCTGACTACTTACGAGAAAGATCTCGCAGACATACAAGTCGGCAGCCCGGTACAATTTCGTGTAAACGGAATGGGGACACAAACCTTTCACGGTATCGTGATTTCCATCGGACAAAAAGTAGACGAAACCAATCGTTCGCTCGAGGTATATGCTTCCATCAAGGAGGAAAATGTACAATTCCGCCCCGGTATGTATGTCACGGCACACATTCAGAAACAATAATTGACCAACAGTGACAACAGCATCGACATTTTATAACCGGTAACTCATAATTTACCACTATCTTTGTTGTATGATAGCCAAAGCAATAAAAAAAGATAAGTATATACTTTCCACAGTCATCATCTCCTTGGCGGTTGCCGTACTGATTCATTTTCCTGAATCAGTATCTCTTTTCGACCGTTTCGAAAGTCATTCCTTATTCCCGGGGATGAAGTTTATAGATGTGGCAAACGAAATACTTTTTACCTTTCTGTCACTATTGTTACTTTTTGCCATCAATACCCGTTTGTTTCATTTCAATCAGGCTTCCATTAAAATTACAGGAACAAAGATTTTGCTTTCCTTTATCGTGACATGGATATTGAGTAACTTGTCAGGACAGTTTTTTGTTTTCCTTCACAGAACGTTTGATATTCCGGCCATCGATGCCATGGTACATCATTATTTGCATCCATTGCGGGATTTCATTGTGGCATGTCTCGTCACCAGTAGTTGCTGCATCCTTCATCTTATATTCAAGCAGCAACTGGTACTTATCGAAAACGAACAGCTTCAGGCAGAGAATCTCCGCAATCAGTATGAAGTACTGAAGAATCAGCTGAACCCACACATGCTGTTCAACTCGCTGAATACCCTGCGTTCGCTGGTACGCGAAAATCAGGATAAAGCGCAGGATTACATTCAGGAACTCTCCCGGGTACTAAGGTATACTTTGCAAAGTAATGAGTCACAATGTGTCAGTCTCCGGGAAGAAATGGAATTTGTTTCCGCTTATATATTTCTATTAAAGATGCGTTTTGAGAACAATCTACAATTCGACATACAGATAAGCAATGCCTACGAAGAATATCTCCTCCCTCCAATGGCGGTGCAAGTGTTGATTGAGAATGCAGTAAAGCACAACGAAATCAGCAACCGGAAGCCGTTGACCATTCATATCACGACGGACGATAACAGCAATTTGTCTATCAGCAACGACATTCAGCCCAAATGGACTGCAACTTCCGGAACCGGTATCGGACTTGCCAACCTTGCCAAACGATACAGGCTCTTGTTTAAACGGGATATACAAATAACGGAGGACAGAGAGTTTACTGTTTGTATTCCTTTGATTGAAAAATCACAACTAGAACAATAATCACCATGAAGATTGTCATTATAGAAGACGAAAAAGCAGCAGTACGAAACCTGACTTCACTGCTTAATGAAATAAAACCGAATGGAGAAATCGTGACCATACTGGATAGTATCAGTTCCACTATCGAATGGTTCAGTTCTCATCCGATGCCGGAACTGGTATTCATGGATATTCACCTGGCAGATGGTTCCGCCTTCGAGATATTCAATCATATCAATATTACTTGTCCGATTATCTTTACAACTGCCTATGATGAATATGCATTACGTGCATTCAAAGTAAACAGCATCGACTACTTATTAAAACCCATCGGTAAGGAAGACATAGAACATGCTTTCGATAAGCTCCAAGGTTTACAAGATGCTGCTGACAAACACCAGTTTCCTTTTCCACAACAGGAGAATGAGCTACTGAAACTGATACAATCACTCCAAAAGCAGGAAAACTATAAAAGTCATTTCCTTATTCCTACCAAAGGAGACAAACTATTGCCTGTCTCTGTAGATATGATACAATTGTTTTATATTAAGGACTGTCAGGTCAAGGTAGTCTTAACCGATAAAACCGAATACTGTTTTTCTCAAACATTAGATGAACTTACGGAGTGTCTCAATCCTTCTCTTTTCTTTCGGGCTAACCGCCAATATCTTATTTCGCGAGAAGCTATCAAAGATATTGACTTATGGTTCAATAGCCGACTGTCCATCAACCTGTATTATTCAGGAATCAAAGAAAAAATACTTGTCAGTAAAGCCCGAGTAGCAGAGTTTAAAGAGTGGTTCTCTAAGAGAAAGCGTTGATTTCGCGGCATTGCCTTCTTAGAACAAATAGCAAAACACTTTGTTTCAAGCCTTGGAAACTTTAGTTTCAAGCCTATGAAACTGCAGTTTCCCGCCTTGAAACCAAAGGTATCCCCTGTTGAAACTTCTATTTACATACCAGCTTATGTACTGTACTGGATTTAGTTGACAACTTCGCTTGTTATACCTAAGTTCGTTTACTCAATATTTTTTAAAACCTAAATAAGTTTACTTGTCCCTTTGTAATTCCTGTATAAGTTGTCATTTTAGATATGTTGCAAAATTATGTATCTTCTCTTATAAGTGCAAGACTTCGGGCTGTAAACTTTCATTAAATAACAAAAGCTCTTCGCTCGGGGATCGCCCTAGCGGCAAGGGGCGGGAGCACCCGTCCCGACGAGCGGGACTTCAGCTACCTTTCCACTGCATTTACGAATATATTCCATCGGAGTTCTCATTTGTATGCCTTGATGCGGTCTAACATAATTGTATGCATATATGGCATCGGCTATACGTTTATCCAATTGTTCAAAGCTGTCATCTGTACAGTCAAAAAGCCACCCATTCTTGATCGTGTTATTCATCCGTTCAGCCAGAGCATTATGTAGCGGATCCCCACACTGAGTCATACTGATATTAATATGATGTTTCTTGAGCATACCTACATACAGGTTTGAGCAGTATTGCACTCCCCGGTCAGAATGGTGTATTAGATTATTCAAATCAACATTGTATCTGTTGTAAAAGTCCATAGCCATCCTCAGTGCCTTTAAAGGACCTTCCGCTTCGAGTGTTTTGCACAGGGCATATCCGACTATGGCCCGACTGCCCGCATCGGTAAGAAGGGACAGGTAAGCCCATCCCTGGCACGTGGCAACATAGGTTATGTCCGCTACAACCATTGAACCGAATGTGTCAGCTACAAATTTAGGCGTGACATTCAGCAGGTCTGGATAAATGTAATAATTATGATTGGAATTTGTTGTCTTTGGCCTCACACGTCTGACACGTTGACAAAGGCCATTGGCACGAAAAATATTATAGCATTGATCACGTCCAATGACCATCCTGACACCAAACTTGCGAAGGCAGCATGCATAGAGTTCACGCATACCAGCCTTGGGCATAAGTTTACGTAACTCATTGCAATACAACACAATGCTTGATGTGAGGATGTCTATTTCCATTTTTCTGTTGACATGCTTATAATAACCTTGTCTGGCTATGCCGAAGTAATCACAGAGGAACTGCAGACTGCCGCGCATATGAAGGGCAGAGTTCCCCTGTGACAAGGTGTCGATTACTTGGCATCGGAGTTTTTTCGAACCTTGATGTGATAGGTTGACTCCGCAAGATTAATCAATTCCTCACAAGCTTCATGACGAAGACTTTCTTCCTGAAGAGCACGTTGAAGCTTGCGATTTTCGGCACGCAATGCAGCGAGTTCTTTCTCCAGTTCATTGAGAGACTCATCAGAGTCTTTTCTTAAAGAGGGTTGTTCTGTACTCATAACTTTATCATTTATATGATACTTATCAAGCCAAAGAATCAGCAAACGACGGCAAATACCCGTACGCTTGGCAAACTGATACTTCGTTTCGGAAGTCGATAAATACTCACGAATATACGACATTCGTTCAGATTCTGTGTAAGGAGTGTACTTCTTTTTTAATTCTTCCATGTGAATTTCGAATTTGAGAAGTGTCAACTTATTCAGTACACTACATTATATTTATATGCAGGCATGTTCATTTCAGACGGTGATAGATGAATGATTAGGTGATAGGTGGAGAACAATCTATCACCGCCCTGAAAGCTCGATGAACAAGGTGTTTCAGAAGGATGGTGATAGATTGAAAGTATCGCCGACTATTCAGCCATCGAAGCCCGCGTAGTTTCAGAAGGATGGTGATAGATTGAAAGATGATTTCCATTTTTATGTATGGAAAGTTAGAATATGTGCCATCATTCAATGACAGCTGCAAAGCCACCATTTCTAACCATCTTTATAGTTAGCTGCTCCCCGGCTTTCACCTGGGATGACTTGCAACGATAATCCATCGCCTGACGTCCTGCGTTGATACCATCCTCAAAAGATGTCATTTGATAAGAGCGATCTTTATTCAAGAAATCTAACTTTATGGTAAACTCACGTTCCTTTTCACCATTGTTAGTCATTCCTCCTATAAACCACTTATCGCCTTTCCGTTTTGCTACAATGACGTATTCACCCGCTTTAGCTTCCAATGCCACAGTCTCGTCCCATGTTACGGGAACTTGTGTGATGAAACGGGTACAATCTTCATTACGATAATAAAGAGTAGGATTATCTGCCAACATCTGCAGACCACTCTCAAAAATCACAAAGAGTGCCAACTGATAAGCACGTGTTCCGATACTTGCAGCATTAGGACGTTCCGACCGATACACATTAGGCTGCATACTAATCATCGCTCCGGGAGTATAATCCATCGGGCCGACAGCATTACGCATAAACGGCAAATACAGACTATTATCCGAATAACAACCGCCCATTTGTTCCATGCCACGCACTCCTTCGTAAGACAGTACATTCGGATATTTATATTCCAGCCCAGCAGGTTTGAAAGAACCATGAAAATCGACAAACAAATGATGTTTGGCTGCTTCCCGGGCTACCCGTTCGTAATAGTTGACCATCCACTGATCGCTTCTGTCCATAAAATCAATCTTTAGTCCTTTTACTCCCCATTCATTGAAAGTCTTAAAGAGATCAAAATTGTTTTCTACAGTCAACCATGTCAACCAAAGCACAATCCCTACATTTTTTTCTTTGCCATAACGAATCAACTCGTGCAAGTCTACTTTGGGATTAGGCGTATAAGGATCACGCGTACTTTTAGCCCAGCCTTCATCCATAATAATATATGGAATACCAAATTTAGAAGCAAAATCAATGTAATACTTATAAGTATCCAAGTTATAACCGGAAACAAAATTCACATCCGGTCCGTAAGGAGAAGCGTCATTCCACCATTCCCAGCTCACCTGTCCCGGCTTAATCCATGAAATATCCTGAAGTTGATTCTTTTCAGCCAGTTTATAAGTCATTGTGTTCTCAATCAACTGCTTATCATTTTTACTTATCACAAAGTAACGCCAAGGATAATTTCTCGTACCTTTTGTTTTAGCAATGTAATCAGCTTCTTGAGTAATCTTCACACTACGATCACTGTTTTCGGCAAACGCAAGCGGAGCTTTAGGAAAAACAGAAATTGCTCCGTTCGTGCCCGTTCCTTTGAGAAACATACATGGATAATCAGCCAGATCCGACTCGCTGATTAATATTTTATAGTCTTTTTGTGTGTCAATCAATACCGGCAAAACAGCTATCCGTTCTTCAGGCTTCCACGCATTACTTTGAACATGTGTGTAAGGTTCCTCATAAGCTGTATGGAAACTTCCCGGTTGTTGCAAGTGAAGAAGATAATCCGACGGGAAGTTGATAGCAAACTCTTCGTTCATTACTTCAACATCACCTTTTTGTGAGGTAATAAACCGGTAAGCAACTCCATCGTCAAAAGCACGGAATTCTACTGAATAATCTTTAAAGGTCAGTAGCAATTGATTATAACGATTATTGACTTTCGCATATTTCAAAGGAACAATAGGAGTTAATTGCTCGTCGACACTCGTACGTTTCTGACGGCGCAGTTTGGGATTTTCTCCCAACACCTGATTCCTCAATGCCAACTGAAGGGTATTGTCCTTCAACAATACATCTCCGTTATAATCTATACTATAATAGATTTTATCCGAGAGCTTCAAGGACACTTTCAGCTCTCCATTGGGAGAAATTAACTCTAACTTATTCTGTGCACGAAGTAGTGATGCCAAACACAAACACACAACTAACAGGAAATATCTTCTCATGATTTAGATATTTAATTAATAATCGTTTTACAGTGGCAAATGTAATAAAAACATCACTTCGTACTATCAAACGGACTGGGTAATACTCCTTCAAAAGTCATTTTCACTGGTTTGATATACCCGTTTTCATCAAATTTGCCTGATATTTCATTGTCTTTCCAGGCAACGACAAAGAAGGAGCTACCGCTTCATCCGATACCGCACGCTTATAGTTCGGTTTACTGCTCATGACAAAACGTAGTTTCACGCCATCACGTATATCCTCATATTTCAAATAAGATTTGTCATACTTCTTGCCGTTCACATACAATTCCTTTACATACACATTCTTCGGCGACCAATTATCTGCTACCATTTCAATCACCTTTCCGTTACTCATCCGAACAGTTATTGCCTCAACGCAAGGAGAACCGATGTTATACATATTGCTTGAAGGAGCCACCGGGTAAAAGCCTATGCAATTGAACATATACCAAGCCGACATCTGTCCGCAATCGTCATTGCCACTTAATGCATCCGGAGTATCGCCATAGAAACGGTCAACAATCGTACGAATCCACTTCTGACATTTCCAAGGTTCTTTCAAGTAATTATAAAGATACGCTACATGATGGCAAGGTTCATTTCCATGCCAATAGGCTCCGATACGGCCTTGAATATCATGTGCTCCCGGAATGTCATCCGGCAACTCTACCGTGAACAGTTCATCCAACCGGTTGCGGAACCAATCTTCGCCAGCTTCGTTGATATATCCTTGTACATCTTGTGGTACGTACCAGGTATATTGTACAGTAAAGCCTTCCGTAATATCCCCCCATCCATTTACAGATCCGGGGCCCTGATAAGCTACCGGAGTAAACGGTGTACGCCAGTTTCCCTGACTGTCCTTGCCACGCATATACTTCGTTTCCGGATCAATCAAAGTCTGATAAGAGAGTGCACGATTCAAGAAATAACGATAATCATCCTCTTTACCCAAAACCTTGGCAGCCTGTGCCATACAATAATCATCATACGCATATTCCAATGTTTTAGATACTGATTCCGCCTCTTTATCGAAAGGCACATATCCCATCATACGATACTCCGGCAAACAGTCATAATTCGGATTCATCGCCGTGGTCTTCATAGCCTCATACGCACGTTCGTAATCGAATCCTTTCACTCCCTTCACAATCATGTCAGCCAATACGGAAACTGCATGATAACCAATCATACACCAAGTCTCATTTCCATAAAACGACCAGATAGGAAGCATTTTCTCCACACTTTTATCATAATGAGCCAGCATGGAATTGGCAATATCGGCATTCACTTCCTGCTGCACCAGATTAAACCAGGGATGCAAAGCCCGGTAGGTATCCCAAAGAGAGAATACCGTATAGTTGGTAAATCCTTCGGCTTTCTCTATATTTTTATCTAATCCTCGAAACTGCCCGTCTGCATCCTGAAAGATGAACGGATGCAAAGCCGCATGGTAAGCCGATGTATAGAAAGTTCTTTTCGTTTTACGGTCGGCAGTAAGGGTATATTTTCCAAGTTCTTTTTCCCATAGTGCTTCTCCTTTAGCTTTCAGATCATCGAAAGCGAGTCCGGCAAGTTCCGCCATATTGTTTTTTGCCCCGTTTGTGCTGACCGATGAAATAGCAGTTTTTACAATCACCTCCTCTCCGGCTTTTGTATCAAAAGAGATGCAAGCCATCAGATTCTTTCCCCAAGCTTCATAGCTGCTACGAAACCGGGAGGTATTGTAAATCA
>ENA-ORME01000469-ORME01000469.1-human-gut-metagenome-genome-assembly--contig:-NODE-469-length-14445-cov-4.219736_pt1 | contig 14445 bp, 10 predicted proteins | sample MGYA00242097_ERZ508983 | MGnify/ENA primary metagenome ERZ508983 (study PRJEB26280, sample SAMEA2531408) | human gut metagenome | biome: human gut; feature: human-associated habitat; material: faeces...
AAATCCGAAAATAAGCATCCATAAGCAACCACAGCTCTTGACTGCAAAAATATAAAATTTTCCAATAAATATCGTGATATAAACGCATAATAATCAAAAGTATGGCACGAATTTAACAGAATCTCCACTTTTATCCTTACCTTTGTACATGATATTGGGGAACTATACCCTAACAATTATAAGGAAACGATGCAAATTCAAAACAATACATTGATAGCGGAATGCTCAGCTTACGATTTCAAGGAAATGTTGGAGCGTAAGAAAGTAAAGTCGTGGCTTAAATCCGTGTCGGCTTTCGCTAATACGGATGGTGGCAGTTTGTTCTATGGAGTGAATGATGACGGCGTAATTGTAGGGTTGGAGAATCCACAAGCCGATGCTGATTTTATCAGTGAAATGATAAAGGCACGACTTGACCCTGTGCCGGAAGTTCAACTTATTCCGATAGAACACGAAGGGCATACCTTGCTTGAAGTGAAAGTAAAGGCAGGAACGCTTACACCTTATTACTATTATCAGGATGGGACACGTACCGCATATGTACGAGTTGGCAATGAAAGCGTGGAGTGTAATTCGCAACAGCTTCTTTCATTGGTATTGAAAGGTACGCACATGACTTGGGATTCACTGCCTACCCAAGTGGATGCCAGCAAACATTCTTTCATCATTCTCGCCAATACTTTCCGTGAGCAAACCCATCAGGAATGGAATGACAAGTATCTGGAATCATTCGGACTAGTAACTCCTGATGGCAAACTGACCAATGCAGGATTGCTTTTTGTGGATAATTGCACCGTATTTCAATCACGTATTTTCTGTACCCGTTGGACTGGACTCTATAAAGATGATGCCATCAGTTCCGTAGAACATCGGGCTAACCTTGTATTGCTATTGAAATACGGCATGGACTTCATCAAGAACTATACCATGAGTGGTTGGGTAAAGATGCCGAACTATCGCCTTAACCTCCCCGACTATTCAGACCGTGCCATCTTCGAAGGATTGGTAAACCACCTTATCCATCGAGATTATACCGTGATGGGCGGTGAAGTACATATCGATATTTACGATGACCGTGTAGAACTGGTATCACCTGGTGCCATGCTTGACGGTACACAGATTCAAGACCGTGACATATACAAAGTGCCGTCCATGCGCCGCAACCCTGTCATTGCGGATGTGTTCACACAGTTGGACTATATGGAGAAACGTGGCTCCGGCTTACGCAAAATGCGGGAGCTTACGGAAAAACTACCCAATTTCCTGCAAGGCAAAGAACCTCAATATCAAACGGAAGCGACTTCTTTCTACACCACTTTCTATAATCTGAATTGGAACGAAAGCGGAAGAATACCTGTTGAGGAAGTGGCTAACAGGGTAAATAGTACCCTCGAAAAGTCCCCTGTAAGCGAAGAAAGTTCGGTGGATAAGTTCGGTGTAAATGCGGATAAGTTCGGTGTAAACGAAGCAAGTTCGGTCGAAAAGTTCGGTGTAAATGCGGATAAGTTCGGAGACACATCGGAAACACAGAAGACAGTCAGTAAAACTGCACAAAAGATAATCGACCTCGTTATTTCAGATCCTTCAATCACAGCTGATAATATGGCCAACAAGATTGGTGTAACTAAACGCGCTATAGAGAAAAACATCAAGAATCTTAGGACTATGGGAATTTTGATCCATGAAGGATCTGATAAGACTGGCTATTGGCGCATTATTATCAAACCATAAACAACAATAGAATCACATGGCAATATTCATATTAGTCTTTATCTTACTAATGGCTTTCTTAGCAATAGCCTTATTGCTTGGTATAGCCCCAATAAGTTCTAAAGCTAAATCCAGAACAATGTATGTGGGCGCAACGCTTATGATACTGATAGCTGTGATGACTTGCGATTATATAGATATGCAAACAGACCTGACGGCTAAAATCAGATTTCATACGGTATTGATCTTTACTATTGCAGTCGGATATTTTTGCATAGCTGTAGCATATATGGAGAAGTACAACACTGTAAAACGCAAGAATCAAAAATTAGAAGAAGCCCTTACTGCTAAAAAACAGGAAAAAGTTTCCATTCTATTGGAACAACAAAACGAAAAGCAAAAAGCACTTTTGCAAGGAGAACTTGAATGGCTGGCAAATAAAATCAAGATGTTTACCGAAGAAGAACAAAAAGCTATTCTTGCCTGTGCCTATGCATTTGCAGAACACGACTTGATAGTAACACCTTCAATAGTGATACAACAAAACGACACATGTAGTCAGCAAGACCTTATGTATTTTGTTTGTTCTGCTTTTTTCAACATGGGTAAGAAGCGTTGTGATATTGTAAGTTTCCTATATAAAGTTTTTCCTCTCTATTTCCCTGCTGGAGAAAGAGTACTAGCTAAAAAGATGCCTGGACAGGAAAGGGTAAAAGAGAGAAGGGAGAAAGAAAATAATTTAAAAATAATACAACAATGGGACTATTAGATTTCATATTCGGCAAAAAGAAGGACGCAAAAACTTCTGTGCCACAGTCAAAACCAGCAGCGAAGCCGCAACCGACGGCTTCAAGACCTGTGACAACTACAAGTTCTGCTCCAAAAACTGCAGAGCTGAGTATTGCACCGTTTGTATTCGAGTCAAACCAACACCAGCGCTACGAGAATGGTAATCCAGTACAAGGCTTGCAAGAATGCCCTCGTACAATTAAGGTTGAAAAGAATGTCAATGGTTGCAGTGGTTATCAATTGAAAAACGGTGATGGTTATATTGTTCGTATGATTAATGGCGATACTGGCCAACCTCAGATGTCAGCAAAGCCTATGCGCGTAATCAAATCAACTGTTACTGAAGTCATTCTTAGAGGATATATGGTAAGTGCTCAGACTCCTTTCGGCTTTCAGGATTTTGATATGTCTGACTATGGACTTACTGTCTCTCTGGAAGACGGTAAGGTCGTGAAGTGTGTTCTTCATATGTATGACCGTAATGCGGATATTGAGTACCGAAAAGTATTGACGAGAGCTTTTTCCCAATCATCAAACAAAGCTTCTGCAAAAGAAGAATTAACCGAAGTTGAATTATATGTTGTTCAAGCATTAACACAATTGGGTGCTGGAAATGATGGTGACGCTGTATATCATCCATTGTATAAAGCGTGGCGATCATTCCAAAATAATCCTGGCCAACTTAAGAAGATTATTAATGCAGGCTCATTTGGTAAAGGTATGATGATATTCTTGTCGTATGGTACTGTTACAGACATTGACGACAAACAGCAGTTAGCAAGTATTGCTTATTTATTTTTAAGTCTTGCCATTCAAAACAATCAAAATGATGCAAATCTGATATTAACCCGTTTGCTCGTTATGCTAAATAACCGTGAAGCTTTCGAATATACAGTCTCATCTGTAGTAAATAAGGATGAAGGTATGATGTTTATGAACATGACCCCTTTTAAAGCTAGAGATGCAATGTTTAAGATGGAATATGCAGATTTGTCGAAAGATTCTCACTTGTTATCTGTTGACATTTTTATGCAAGCATATCAAGACCTAAGAAGTAAAATACAATTAGGTTTCTTCGGTCAAAATAAATCGGAGTTTTCCATTATAACAGAGGGAAAAAATCTTCATAAGGAAGTTACAGAATATCTCGTAAACAAGATCCTAGAAGAAAACGATATAGATTTTTAATTCAGAGGCATATGGCTTGGAAGAAGGCAACTATTCAACTCGATAACGGAACTTGGGTTGATGCTCAAGTTCCAGAAATCGTTTCGGCAAGTAGAAGTACGGATATCCCTGCTTTCTATGCAGATTGGTTCTTTCATCGACTGGAGAAAGGATACTCAGCGTGGACGAATCCGTTTAATGGCAAGAAAAGTTATGTATCGTATCAGAATACACGTTTTATTGTATTTTGGTCTAAGAATCCAGAGAGGTTGATTCCTCACTTGGATAAGTTAGAACAGCATACGCCTAAGATAAAGTGCTACATCCAGTACACCCTTAACGATTATGTCGTTGAAGGTCTAGAGAAAGGCGTGCCTTCTGTAAAGAAACGTATAGATACATTCAAACAGCTTGTGGATAAGCTTGGAAATGGACATGTTGTTTGGCGTTTCGATCCATTGATTCTCACAGACCAAATCTCAATGGACGATTTGTTACAGAAGATTGAAAACATTGGCGATCAACTCAATGGCTATACTGAAAAGTTAGTGTTTAGCTTTGCTGATATTGAGTCATATAAGAAGGTTAAGAATAACCTTATCCGCAACAATGTACATTATCAGGAGTGGACTCAAGAACAGATGATTGAGTTTGCCAAATGTCTGTCTGCGCTCAATAAAGCCAAAGGTTGGAACTATGAGCTAGCCACTTGTGGTGAGAAACCAGAGTATAAAGAATATGGCATTCAGCCTAATCACTGCGTGGATGACAATTTGATGATTCGTTTTGCATGGCGCGACGAAGTTTTAATGAAGTTCCTTGGAGTAGAAATCCGAGCTAAGAATTCTACTTTAAGCCTATTTGATGAGCCGGAAGTAATCCCAGAGAATGCGATCATGCTTGACGATGATATTCATTATGCCATCAAAAAGAAAGATAATAAGGACAAGGGGCAACGAACGCTGTGCGGATGTATGGTAAGTAAAGATATTGGACAATACGACACCTGCCCACACCAATGCGAATATTGCTATGCCAACACAAGTAAAGAACTTGCATTGGCGAACTATAAGGTAGCCCAAAAATCTGGCTTTCAAAGTGAAACAATAACAGGAAGATAAAATGTCAAAGTATAAAGATAAGATAAAGAACTTGCCTCGTGTCACCTTGGAAGTAATATCTGAAGTGTGTCGTGGTATGCTTCCATCGAAATATCGAAGTCATCCATGGGACCTACCCTATGCTGATAAAAATTTCGCAAAAATATTTGATCAAGAAGACCAATTGAATGGTTATGCAGCTGCTTATACAAATTGGCATAAGGGAAAATTACGTATTGCTTTTGATAACACACCGACTGACACTTTTGTTGGTGAAATAGCTGTAATAGATTGGGCTTGTGGTCAAGGCTTGGCTACAATATTCCTTCATGAGTATCTCGAAGAGAAAGGTTATAACTGTCGAATCAAAGAAGTTATACTCGTTGAGCCTTCGGAAATAGCTCTTGACCGCGCTAAGTTTAATATTGAGGCCATTGATAACAAAATCAAAGTTTCTATAGTCAATAAGAAACTGGATGAAGTAATTGATTTTGACATCAAGCTTTTTGAACAACGAAAAGTAATACACCTGTTCTCTAATATTTTCGACATCAAAGGAATAAGTCTCAAGCATATCAGTGAAAATCTCCTAGTAAATCTGACGAAGGATAATTATGTACTTTGTGTTAGTCCCTACTACCAACATGTGGAAAGTCGTTACAATACATTGCTTCAATATTTTCAACGTCCACTTGTATGGCAGTTCCGCGATTCGCAATCACAAAAAAACCTTTTAGGATATACCTATAATATTCTATCCTTAAAACTCCTTGCTGATAAGAGTGATCAGATCATTAAATATGATTATTTCCCAGCCTCACAATTCCGTGCATGTTTCGCATTAGAATGTGTGAAGCCAATGGTTGAGAATTTTGCTACTCACACATACTTTGATGTGTATGCTCCATACGAACTTGGTGCGAGTATCAGTGATGACGTAGAGCCAATTTTTGCTGTTCTCAATAACATTGTGAGCCGAGGTCTTCCAACTAAACCTTCATTAATGGTTGAAAGAACCTTAAGCGAGAAATTGTCTTGTTCCGAAGCGTCAACCCTTTATGGAGGTTTCCGTTTCAACTCTTTGTTGGACCATGCTGACGAACTAAAGCTGAAAGAGTATGCCATGACAGGAGATTCAGGTGAAGACTTACGCATCAATCAATTACTCTATACGCCTATCGCAATAGCAAGAGTGCAGAAGGTCCTAGTGGAAGCTTTGATTAGCCATCGTCTGAATTTACAGAAAGACGAGTGGAATGTACTCATTGAAGAATGTGACGTTCCATTTGCTAAATTGGCTGTTGAAGATTTCAAAGAAATGTTCAACCATCTTGCAACTTTGTCTCAAGACTTCGACAATATGCGTATTCCACACATAAATCTGCATGTCATATCTAGCAAGGTTTATAAGGAATCACCGCTTCTTGAAAAAAATGCTATCTTTGAGCTGACGGAAGAAATACGTAATACGACCTTTGACTTGGTAATTAGGTACTCTTCAACCCCAAAAGCGGAAGACTGCAGTTTTACCGAATATCAAGTAAGCAACGATAGCTTCTATTGCATATTCCCGGCAACGGAACAGTATGCAGAACGTTACATCTACACTACGGATGGGTTGGAATATAATCCGTTAGTAAACGATGATAAGAAACCAATCGATGATGCTGTAGATCATTTAAGATATTTCTTGCAGCTACTATTTAGAAAGGAAGATTTCCGTCCTGGTCAGCTTCCTATTCTCTCTAGAGCCCTACAGAACGAATCGGTTATCGGTCTTTTACCAACAGGTGGCGGTAAATCACTCACTTATCAATTGGCCGCATTCCTGCAACCAGGCGTAAGCCTTGTTATCGATCCTCTTGTCTCACTTATGAAGGACCAATATGATGGACTTATCAATGCCGGTATAGACTGTTGCACCTATATCAATTCGCAAGTTGCAGATACACGTGCAGAGCGTGAGTACGACATGGAGCATTCAAAATGCCTATTCGTGTTTATGTCGCCTGAACGTTTGTGCATTCATGGTTTCCGTCAGAGGCTCCGTAATATGCAAGATCTACATGTGTATTTTGCATATGGTATCATTGATGAGGTTCATTGTGTTTCCGAATGGGGACATGATTTCAGATTCTCATATTTACATTTAGGGAAAAATCTCTATCAGTATGTTTTGCCAAAGCAGAGTTCGAGACATGAACATATATCGCTGTTTGGCTTGACCGCAACGGCTTCATTCGACGTTTTAGCAGATGTTGAACGAGAACTATCTGGTGAAGGTGCGTTCCCTTTAGATAACGATGCCGTCGTTAGATATGAAAATACCAATAGACTGGAACTTCAATATCGAGTTGTCCAAGTTGATGCTTCTGGTTGCAATGACAAATGGGCTGTCTATGAACGGAAGAACGATGTGGCGGCCCAAGTCTTAGGTGAATCTTTGGATTGTCTTAAAGAACTTGAGAAGCCAGAAAATATCAAACTCATCAAAAGTAGATTTCTCCAACGAGAGAATATTATGGATGATGATGTGATAGATGAAATCTACGATCGAGACATTACGGTTCCTGTAGATGACGAATGGGCTACGAGTGAAAACAGTAATGCTTCAGCCATTGTATTTTGCCCCCATAGAGTTGGCTCTCTTGGTGTAAATAACTCAGCCAAGAAGCGTGGCGTTAAAGATGCCATAGCTGCAGGCCTTGGTACGCAACGTGTAAGTAACTATGTCGGTGGCGATGCGCTTACTGAACAAGACAAGTTCCTTCATGGAGATACCAATATTATGGTTGCAACCAAAGTCTTTGGTATGGGCATTGACAAGCCCAATGTACGCTTCACGTTGAACATCAATCACTCGGGTTCGCTGGAAGGCTATGTACAGGAAGCTGGTCGTGCTGGACGAGATAGGAAAATGGCTTTGTCCACCATTATGTATTGTCCTCAAGAGTTCAGTGAGCAAAACGAGCGCACGCGCATATATGAGGCTGTACCCGTAGATTATGGAGTACATCAGTTCTTTTACGAGAACAACTTCATTGGAGCCGATTTCGAAAAATGGATTATGTATTTCTTAATGTCTAAGAATACAAATACGATCGTTGAAGTTGGTGAAGAACAGAAGAATGTTGAAAGCGTTTCGGGCTTCTTGGATAAGTTGATGTTAGCTCAACCGGAAGAAGAGTTGGTCTACTACATCTCTTATACCTACACGGCAGAAGATGTACGCTGGATAAACGAAATGCTTACAAAAAACAATCTTCCTCGATTCAAGACTGATGATGACATTCGCCTTGAAGAGGAGGGTAAACGAAGACACGGTTTTGCACGTCCAGCGTACAATTATGGCTATGCTGACTATACAGAAGCGCTTCAAAAGGCAATCTATCGCATGTGTTGTGTCGGCGTTATCGACGATTTCACTCAAGACTACTATAATCAACGTTTCCGTATTGTAACTAAGAGAAAAGCTGATGGGCATTATTTTATGGCACTAAAGCAATTCTTGAAACGATACTATACAGATGAACGAGCTGATATTGAAATTGCAAAAGCTCATGAAGTGAGAGGCGACAATGAGATTCAGCAATGTCTTTCTTTTATTACAGAGTTTGTCTATACCAAGATTGCGATGAAGCGTAAACGTGCAATGCAAGACATGGAAGACTTTTGTAATAGAGCAATTCACAGTGATAAGAATTGGTTGGAAATAAATGAAGACCTCAAAGACGACATTTATTATTACTTCAATTCTAAATACGCACGAGAAGACTATGAGACAGAGTTTGGAGAAGCTTTCTCGTTGACTCAAGATACGGATCATGGTAAGTATTCATCATTCGATGTACTCTTTAAGTACTTGCGTGTTGTTGACGATGACGTGATGGGACCAAGTGACTCACAAATTGGTAACATCAAGCACTTGCATGGTGCAGTACGATTAATTCGCCGTTCCTTGACGGATACCAATCCTGCTCTTGCTATGCTTAATGCCTATTGCCTTTTGTTCCTTGGAGTTGGCGACAATAAAAACCTTGCGAATGAAATGCGGAATAGTTATATAAGCGCATATAAGGAGTTCAGAGAAAGGTCCATTAATAACCTCAAGGATTTCTATGTCAACATGAAGCGTTTCAAAGAAGAAATTCAAAAAAAAGGACGCAATGTCGTTGACGATAAGGAAATGACGCTCATCAATAGATGGGAGACAGAAGCTGAGCTTTTCATTCACTCATCTTGGGTAAAGATGTTTAGAGATAAGTTTGTAGGAGTCACAAAAGATAATGTTTAATTAAGCAAAAACAACAAAGATATGGAAGATAAATCTATTCTCGAAGTCCTCACTCAATTAGAGAGCGACTTGAAAGACATCAAAACTGCCAAAGAGCAAATTGATGACGTATTAGAGGCAGATAGTGAAATAAACGAGAACCTCGCTGATTATTCGCAGCAATTGGCCTCCATTGCCACTCAACTTGGTTCTTTGAAAGAGCTTATCAAGTCTGAGGTGAAAGGTATCGTTTCAGACGTAGATTCTGATGTTACTGAGCGTTTAGCCTCTGTTGGCAAACTCGTTTCCAATATAGGCATGTTGTCATCAGAGATTGAAGGTAATGCCAAGAAGGTCGTCTCTAATACGACTACGGCAATGAATGACTCATGCGCCAAAGTCATTAGAAGCTTTGAAGCTAGTATCAAGAACACTAATGAGGTTTTCTCGAAACAGACTACTGCAGGTGTTGATAAACTAGCTCAAGTTGCTACGGATTTGAAAGGTTCCGCTACAGACTTTTCTGGTTCAAAGAAGGAGATTCTCCAAAAGATTGATGCTCTAGCTAGGGATTTGTCCGTTCTTAAGGCCGTAGCCGATAGCCTTGATAAGGCTATGTCGGAGCTTGTGAGTGAAAGTACTCAACAATCGAAAGACCTGCAAACGGCCAATGAAAAGATCAATCAGGTTCTAACAAACCTTAAGAACCACGAGGCTTCTCTTCAAAGTGCAGTAAAGGCTATTGAAGAGAAAAACGACAAGGTCAAGGATGAACTTAAAGGTGCAATTGATACCAACAAGAAAATTTTGTTTGGTGTTGTAGCTTTAGTAATTATTGATATAATTCTGCGATTTATTTAACATTTGACTCCAATCTCAATGAAGGGTAAAATCTTAGTAATAATACTACTGGTTACTCTCTTTGATATACATGATTTTAGTACACAGTCTATCATAGAAGAAAAACTTGAAAAGCTTTCTCTGTATCTTAGTAATAAAGATGCAGAGAAGGCTGAGCGCATATGGGAAAGCATTAATTTTCAGATATAGAGTCCTTATCCGATTCTTTGAAATGTATGTATCATTACCATACGGCAAATTTGGATATTCTGAAAGGGAATAATGCTGATTACTTAGGAAATGGCAAACATTTAGAATTGGCAAAACAATATATGGAAAGAGCTTTTCAAATGGGGTGATTTCAATATAATAAACATTCGGTAAACCACGTTGCAAATTTGAGAAATTAGTTCCGAATCGGTGCTATTCGTAGTCAGTTCGGAACTAATAGTATCTATTCGGAACAAGTTTGGTTAGATTTTACCCAATTACTGGGGAGAAGCTCTGTCATATCCTTTTCGTCCCTTTCACAATATGGAATTTTGTGTAGGATATCCTCAATCCTGGTTCTAGGTTCTACTCCTGCAGACTTGCAGGTGGCAATCAGAGAGTAAACGATGTAGCCCAGTATGTGGATGCATCGTTTCCGCAGAACAGATAGTTCTTCTTTCCCAAAATCATATATAATCAGGGGCATGTGTGAATAATAAACATACTAATCATCTTTTTGAGCAACTGTCAATTTTTCGATAAAAGACTGATGTTGTTCCTTAATAGCCCGATACATCGAATAATGTGCAAAGGATTCTTCCTTATATTTCATACTACTAGCAGAAGCAACAACAGCCCATATAATAATAACGGCAATAATAGGCACAATATACTGGAGTTTTATATGATAGCCACATATAAACAGCCCATTAATATTAGGCGGAATAACAGTTACAGGGCTTTTCAGCTCATTGATTTTTGCCAATATCTCATCCTGCCGTTTCAATATACATCGGGTATTAGTTTCGATAGTCATACGATTCTGATTGTAATCGCAAACGTGCCGATAAAGATATTCAAGAAGTTTGGATTTCTGCTTGAATAAATCAATGAGTTTCGGGAACCATAGCGAAAACGGCAATGTGTTGGGTTGCTGTTGCCAGATATGTTTCTTGATCACAGACAAGGCTTCGTTCCAGCAGGTACAGAAACTTTTGGCAATTCCAGTATAAATGGCCTTTTCATTGGAATCCGCTTTTACAGATTGTTCCGGTTTAGGAACAGTGGCATTCTGTTTTTCAATATACACTTTCAGTTCGTTGATACTTTGGCGCAAATTCACAAGATTTGCAGCTACTACATCTTCTTTCATTATCTTCTACGTTTTGAGGTTTTATAAAAAGGTTCGTTTCTTTCGTTGTCTTTGTTTTTATCGTCTCGCCATCCTTGTTCATTGTTGGTTCCTCCACCTCCACTGGGAGTTATGGCTTGATGGGGTTGAATAATCAGCTCTGCTGTTATATTACCCAATGTAGCACAAAGGCTGTTAAAACTCAAATCACGGTCAAGTTTGGAACCAGCCATGCTATACTCATCCTGACTAAATGATATACCACGAATTTTATCCGAGTTCTCAGCGTGATTAAAACGCATATCTATACCCAAACCTTTGAGAATGCTAAAAAAGTTATTCCACGAATGAGAATTTGCTCGTACATCAAGAACTGAAGAACGGAGATTATATTTCCGTAATTGATGAGGACGCAAACGGCTCTTATTTCTCGCTTTGCTGTTTTTAGGGGCAAAGTAAAGTCCATACTCTTTAGTCAAAGCACGACAAACTTTTGCATTGCGTATTCTTTCATTGCTGTCAGAAATGAGATTGCCTTCATTGTCTATCCGATTGAATACCAAATGACAATGAGGATGTTTCGTGTCGTGATGCCGGTCTATGATATATTGAGTATTACGAATCCCCATTTGTTCCATCCATTTCTTGGCAATCTCCACCATAAGCGCATCCCCTTCTTCATTATCAGGAAAACGGCTAATATCTTGCGAAGAGAAAGCAAGTGATACGTGCTTCACCGGACTCTTTACTTTCGGGCGCATGGATGCTTGAAGACCAAAAGAATCGGCAATCAACTTATTGTTAATGGCACATACTCCTTCGTGCGCTAAAAGTGTAGCGCATTTCTTCTTGTTCTTTTGATCGTTGGCATAGTTTACAATACCTCCGAAATCAACTCTTGTTTTAATCTTCGCTATCATGACAGGTATTCTTTACTTGGGTGATAATTCTACTAACTTCCGAGATAATCGAAAAACACTGTTGTTTGACTGTTTCCAATCCATAGATGTGCATCTGATGGGCAATCTGATTGACGTTATTGGCGATACCGGAAAGGTCACGAATTGCCGATACCATTTCCGGACTGATACGCTGACAGACCTGACAATCCATTGCTGCCTGATGGCAAAATTCATTGACAGACACTCCTGCCTGTTCCGCTTTGGATTGGATATAAATGTAGTCGTTCTCAGTAAACATTACCCGAAAACATTTGGTACGTTTCTGATAGCTCGCCAACTTTGGGCGGCCACCAAGTTTCTTTTCCTTTATACTCATATTGATTCTCGATATTGATAAATTGCTTTTTTGAGAGTGGTAGTTCTATCGCTTGCGGCATAGGTTTTAGTGGCACTAAAACACAAACTTGCCACTCAAAAAATCTTCCTGTATTTCCCCTGCTCTATCCGGCATAGCTTGCCATCTTTAATAAAGGCTTCTATCCACTTGTTTGCCGTACTTCCATTCTCGCCCAAAGTTAAAACCGCCGCATCATAATCTTTCTTTGTGAAAGTGTCAGGCAACATATTATAAAGGATGTTCCTTCGTGCATAAACGCCTGTCTCTTGCGAATCGGCATTAAATCGTTTTGACTGATTTCCTGACAAATTCTGATAAATGAATACGGCATGATAAAGCAGGGTGTCGCAGATACTCATGGCTATGGAATAGTCAAACTCATGGCAAACCAATTGTACAGTCTCGTCAGAAGAAGATTTGTGAATCACATTATCCAAATGTCGGACAGAGGTCAACACCATCATTATACGATAAGCAATCAGTCCCATCCGTCTGACTACTCCTTGCATCTTGTTATCCACTTCGTCACAACATTCCTCATTCACACGACTGAGATATTCAATAAACTGTTCCTGCAAATCAGAGGGAAGAGAAAAGGAATAATTACCCTGCCGTACAAATTCCTCATGCAAATGACAGAATTTATCTCCCAACAGTTTGAACATGGCATTCTTGGATTGAGAAATGTCGCTTGTGGCAAACACATTTCTTATACCTCGTTTGAAGCGGATAATATAGAAACAAAAGCGACTCATCAATCCGTTCTCTGCATCAGGTATCAATCTTCTTACCTGTTCAGGAGTTCCAGCCAAAGCGACTGACACTCTCGGATTAGCTACTTCGCAATACTCCCTGTCTTTGCGCCGGCTCAAACTGACCAACTCATGGTGAAATGCTTTTCGCAACACATCGGAATAGTTACCATAGTCCGACTTCAAAGTTTGACTTAACGTGTCGCCCTCCGATTCAAATAACAGTCCGATACCGTCATTATCTCCCAATATCTTCAAGAAAGAGCTTGCGCTGCTATTGGCAGGAATGACGAGCATACGCATGGGCGGTTCTGTTGGCATAGTCATTCCATCAGTTTTCTTACCTTTGATATAAGTGCTCATCGCTTCTTTGTATTCCTGTTCCATCCGCTTTGAAAGTTCATGCAAACTACGGTTAATGGGAGCTACCAATTCTCGGCATAAGGTCAATGCTCCTTTTCCCATACCGGCATCTGCCACTACAAATAGATATAGATTCGGATAAACAATACGTTCATCGTACACGCCACAAACATTATGAAAACAGACCGACAAACACACAATAGCCCCAATCAGTATCGTATCACGGTCATCTACTGAAATGGAGTTATTGACAACCTCATTTAGAAAAGGAGGAAGATGCTCAAACACACATTCAGGAAATGCAGGAAGTTCTTCTTCTGATTTTATCCATTTACCCGTTTTACCATTTTGGATATTTGGTAAAATGGGTAAATGCCCTTTACTGAACGGAGCCAATGAGATTCCGGCTTGATTTGCTAAATGGAAGAAAGAACGGATAGTAATGCCTTGCCCTTTGGAGTGCAGACAATGCGTATATTGTTTATCCGTTTCTTCCCTTTGATAGGTAGGGTAAAACCTGCTGATGCGGTGGTAATACTCCCATCCGTTCTCTCCCAATCCATCCACAAGCGCAAAGCCCAACTCCACCCAATCTTTATAATGAGGGGCTATATCAATGGCACACTGTTCTATCTCCCGAACAACACTTTTCACATCATCCTCCACCTTATTATATATAGGGGCAATATTTGGTGTATGTGCCTGTTGTATTTCAGAAGGGACATTCTCCCAATCTTGGGCGGAAAATATTTTCTTCGACATCATCTTTGTATTTAGGGTTAATATATGCTTGTGGGTCGTAGGGTAAGA
>ENA-ORME01000497-ORME01000497.1-human-gut-metagenome-genome-assembly--contig:-NODE-497-length-13973-cov-10.495761_pt1 | contig 13973 bp, 10 predicted proteins | sample MGYA00242097_ERZ508983 | MGnify/ENA primary metagenome ERZ508983 (study PRJEB26280, sample SAMEA2531408) | human gut metagenome | biome: human gut; feature: human-associated habitat; material: faeces...
GATCTTTGAACGTTTGGCGTAACAGCACAGGCAACACTACTTCTTTTAAAGTTGCTCCGGAAGTTGGATACAACTTTAATGAGACATGGGCATTGGGTGCTGAATTGGATTATTCACATAATTATAATGGAGGATTAACAAAGAATTCAGTTATTGTTGCTCCATACATTCGTTGGTCTTACTGTGAAACCGGTGCGGTTCGCCTGTTCCTGGACGGAACTGCTGCTCTCGGCTTCGTGAAGGTTAAAGACGGAGACACTACTAAAGCCGGACAAGTGGGACTTAGACCGGGGATTGCTGTTAAATTGAATGATCACTTCTCTTTCATTGCCAAGTATGGTTTCCTGGGATATCGTAGAAATATAAATACGCTAGGAGATTCTTTTGGTCTTGAACTTACCAGTGAAGATCTTTCAATTGGTTTCCATTACGCATTCTAATAAGAAGAAAACAATTCAACAAATAGGAAAGGGAGTTCTCAAAAATAGGGAATTCCCTTTTTTTATGTATAATCTCTATAAATTGCGCACTTGTTAACGAAAAAGTTGTTTAATACAAATTACAATTATACATTTGTATTGTTAAACAATGAGGTTACTAAAAACCTTTAGTATTAATTTAAAACTTTAAAATTATGAAGAAGAGTGTTTTGTTTGTTTTATTTGCACTGATTTCAGTGGCAGGTTTCTCTCAAATTACAGGTTGGAATGCCAAAGTAGGTATGAACTTTAGTAATTACACCGGTGATCTTGATCTGAATGCAAAGGTTGGATTCAAACTTGGTGGAGGTTTTGAATATGCTTTTACTGATACATGGTCACTGCAACCTTCATTATTCTTAACTAGTAAAGGTGCAAAGAAAGATGGCAATAGCATTAATGCAATGTATTTGGAATTGCCAGTAATGGCTGCTGCACGTTTCAATGTAGCAGATAATACTAATCTGGTGGTGAATGCAGGTCCTTATTTTGCTTGTGGTATTGCCGGTAAAACAAAGTTTGACTTAGGTAATGACACAGAACGTAAAGTCGACACTTTTGGTGATGATGCTTTGAAGCGTTTTGATGCAGGTCTTGGTGTAGGAGTTGCATTGGAATTCGGTAAGATCATTGCAGGCTTGGATGGTCAATTTGGTCTGGTTGATGTGGAAAAAGTTGGTAATCCTAAAAACATGAACTTCTCTATTATCGTGGGATATAAGTTCTGATAAGAAAATACAGAAAATACAGAAAGCCGTTGCGGAAGACAATTTGCAGCGGCTTTTTTATTTTATGATTGAGAAAGTCATTTCCTTTATTGGATATACAATAGGAATGCACAGTCAGTTTACTATCGGATTTTTATTAATCTGATAGCTTCTTCAACTTTTTAAAGTGCTCGATTACGGCTAAATAGTTCTGATCCTGACAGGCGTCGAATTTGTTCCAAAGATCTCCTAGTACGACAGCTCCTCCGAAACCGAAATCTTTAATCTCCAGCAAATTATCTTCATTGATACCTCCCAATGCCATCACTTTCGAATCGATAATTTTGGCTCTTTGTGCTTCACGCAATTCTTCGGCAGTATATGTTGAATAGTAATTCACTTTGGAGATACTATCATAAATAGGACTCATAAAAACATAGTCGTAAAAATGCTTTCTGTTTTTTACCTCCTCCACTGAATGGCACGAACAGCTGATGTGACCATAATAATCATGCGGCTCTTTGGGATTACGTGCATTCAGGTGGATACCCATCAGATTAAATTCTTCTTTCAAATAGAAATGTTCATGCGTGACGATACGGCGGTGATATTTATCCGGAATAAGTGTCAATAGCCGTTCCGAATACATAGCCGGAGTTTCCGGCTTCCTAAGATGTAGGACATCCAGCCCCTCTTCGAAAAGAGCGGTAATAATCTTATCTTCTTCGACGAAGAAGGTAGGGGTGGTAACTACAATTAGTTTCATTTCTTTTGTTAAAATTGGATTGCTTAGCAAAGTTACTAATTAACTATGTCAGAAACCAACCTTTATAGTGAAAATTTGTTAGATTGCCATGTCCGCAGGTCGATTGTCCATAGTTCGCCGGCTAAAACATCTCCAAAATCACAGATTATTTTCAGCACTTCCGTAGCTTCAACGCTTCCTACAATAGCAGGAGTAACTCCCATCACACCTTTAGGCGGAGGAGGCATTCGTTGCATTTCTTCTTCGTCGGGATAAAGATCCCGGTAGTTCTTTTTCTGGTTTCCATAGTTGAATACAGAAACCTGTCCTTCAAAGCCGCAGATAGCACCATATACGTATGGCTTTTTCTGTTCAATGCAGATATCGTTAATCAGGTAGCGGGTGGCAAAGTTATCACAGCCGTCGACTACTATATCATATTCCTGAATGATATGATAAGCATTTTCTTTCGTCAATCGGGTAGAGTAGGGATGTATTCTGATCTCGCTGTTGAGAGCGGAGAGCCGTTCCGCTGCACAGATAGCTTTCGGTTTGCCCAATTCTTTTTCGGAATAGAGAACTTGTCGTTGCAGGTTAGTGATGCTTACCAAATCGTCATCTACCAGTCCGAGACATCCCACACCGGCGCCTGCCAGGTAGAGAGCGATGGGAGAGCCTAGCCCTCCCACACCTACAATAAGCACTTTGGCTTCCTGCAGTTTCTTCTGACCTTCTTCTCCGATTTCGGGAAGTATGATTTGTCTATCGTACCGCATCTGCCTATCTTTTAAAATCAAAAGACTGATCCCAATCCTTCCAAACCGGTTCGCGACCCAGTTTCTTCAAGTCACGTTCCACTTCAACCGCCTTTCGCTCATCACTTACGTGAAATTGTTCCAGGGTTTGAGGATAACTGTAATATCCTCCCGGTTCAGTTTTACTCTCCGCACTCATGGTTGTAACACCGAGCGTTGCCATGTGATTTCGGATTTCTGCACTTTCACGGGTGGAATAGGAGATATCTACGTCGTGGTCGAAGATTCGCATCGCGAATGTAAGTTGAGCCAGTTCCCGGTCGTTCATGACTACATTCGGTTGGAATCCGCCATTTTCAGACGGACGCATACGCGGGAAATTTACGCTGTATTTTGTTTTCCAATAATGCTTCTGCAGATAACGCAGATGATAAGCCATCATCGTTACGTCTGTCCGCCATTCTTCCAGACCGATCAGGACACCCATGCCAATCTTATGTACACCTGCCTGTCCCATACGGTCGAAGCCGTCTACACGCCATTCGAATTTAGACTTCATGCCTCTCGGATGATATGTCTTGTAATTTGCTTTATGGTAAGTCTCTTGAAAACAGATCACTCCATTCAGACCATGATTAGTCAGTTCCTGATATTCTTCTGCTTTAAGGGGCATTACTTCAATTTGCAGGTTGCTGAAATAAGGTTTTGCTAAATCCAGCGCCCGGGCAATGTAGGGAACACCTGCTGCGGCAGGGTTTTCACCGGTTACGAGCAGTAGATTTTCAAAAGGAGCCAGTCGTTTGATGGCTTTGTATTCGTTGACAATCTCTTCCTCTGTCAGTATCGTTCTCTTCATCGGATTGCTGATGTGGAAACCGCAATAGACACAGGAGTTGGTACATGAATTAGTCAGGTAGAGTGGTACGAACATGGAGATAGTCTTACCGAACCGTTCCATCGTATATTTCTGACTAAGGCGTGCCATCACTTCCAGATAAGGAGTGGCGGCAGGTGAAATCAGCGCCATAAAGTCGTTGACATCCAGATGCTCTTTTTTACCCAATGCACGGCGTACGTCGGCATCTGTTTTGGAATAGATGGCTTTTGTCGTCTCTTCCCAGGATATTTTTTCTAATTCGTCTGAGAACATTTTAATTAATTGAAAGTTGAAAATTAAAAAGAAATGAGGTTGTGACTTGGTTTGGGGATATTCACAACTCATTATTTATCACTCTTGGCATTTTTCTTCAGATCACGGGATAATCTCATGGCGCAGAAATTTGGTCCGCACATCGTGCAGTATTCTCCGTCAATGTGATGTCCCGCGCGGAAATATCCTTGTGCCCGTTCCGGATCGAGAGACAAGTCGAACTGATCTTTCCAGCGGAACTCGTAACGGGCTTTGCTCAAGGCATTGTCGCGTACCTGTGCTCCCGGATGCCCTTTGGCAAGGTCGGCAGCATGAGCGGCAATCTTATAAGTGATAACCCCTACACGTACGTCTTCTTTATCCGGCAGGGCAAGATGCTCTTTCGGAGTGACATAACAAAGCATAGCTGTACCTAACCAGCCGATTTGAGCAGCTCCGATGGCAGAGGTAATGTGATCGTAGCCAGGAGCGATATCTGTCACTAAAGGGCCGAGTGTATAAAATGGCGCATCATGGCATTTCTCGATCTGACGTTCCATGTTCTCCTTGATTTTATGCATCGGTACGTGTCCCGGACCTTCGATAAATGCCTGCACGTTCTTTTCCCATGCACGAAGTACCAGTTCTCCCATCGTGTCCAGTTCTGCAAACTGTGCTTCGTCGTTGGCATCATGGATAGAGCCCGGACGCAGTCCGTCTCCCAATGATACGGCAACGTCGTATTGAGCCAGAATATCACAGATATCGTCAAAGTGTTCATACAGGAAACTTTCCTGATCGTGCACCAGACACCATTTGCTCATGATGCTTCCTCCACGGCTGACAATGCCGCACAGACGTTTATCGGCAAGATGAACATTATGACGGCGGATACCTGCATGAATCGTAAAATAATCTACTCCCTGTTCGCATTGTTCGATCAGTGTGTCCCGATAGATTTCCCAGTTAAGGTCTTCCACTACACCATTCACTTTCTCAAGTGCCTGATAGATAGGTACAGTGCCTACCGGTACAGGGCAGTTGCGGATGATCCATTCACGTGTCTCATGAATATTTTCTCCTGTTGAAAGGTCCATCAGCGTATCACCTCCCCATTTGCAGCTCCATAAAGCCTTTTCCACTTCCTCGTCAATGCTGGAAGTGGTGGCGGAGTTTCCGATATTCGTATTGATTTTCACTAGGAAGTTACGGCCGATAATCATCGGTTCGGCTTCCGGATGATTGATGTTGGCAGGCAGCACTGCACGTCCTTCTGCTATTTCTTTACGGACAAATTCGGGAGTAATGTGAGTTTCGATTCCCAGTTCCTCACAGTTCATATTTTCGCGGATCGCCACATATTCCATTTCCGGAGTGATGATTCCTCGTTTGGCGTATGCCATCTGAGTGATGGCTTCTCCCTTTTTGGCACGATAGGGAAGGGCAATGTGTTCAAAGCGGAGATGATCCAGACTTTTGTCATCACGTCTCATTTGTCCGTATTCCGAAGTGATTTCGGGGAGTTGCTCTACGTCACCGCGTCCCACAATCCATTCTTCACGTAAGCGGGGAAGTCCTTTCTTAAGATCAATGCTCATTGACGGGTCACTGAACGGACCGCTGGTGTCATATACGTATACTTCCGGATTCGGAGTAGCTATCTTTTCTTCTCCTTCGAAGCTGACACTGGGCACTTGTTCAACTTTCCGCATGGCTACACGGATGTTCGGATAGAGTTTACCCGGCAGATACACTTTCTGAGAACGGGAAAATTTTATTTTTTGTTCCATAGAATTTTATTATCGTATTATTAAGAATAGTGAAACAAACACTACTCCCTACTTATTACCTATTACTTATCACCTATTACTTATTCCAAAAATGCAGTTAAAGGTGAACTTGCTTCTGCTATAAAGTTATCAGCCTGCAGACCCAGTCCTGCTTCGTATGCCCGTCTTCCGGCTTCGGTGGCGGCTTTGAAGGCCAACGCCATTTCTACCGGATTGCCTGCTACGGCGATAGCGGTATTTACCAGTACGGCAGAAGCACCCAGTTCCATTGCTTCGGCAGCGTGGCTCGGTGCACCGATTCCGGCATCTACGACAACGGGGATACCGGCCTGTTCGATAATAATCTGCAGGAATTCTTTGGTTTGCAGTCCTTTGTTAGTTCCGATGGGAGCACCCAGCGGCATTACGGTAGCGGCACCGGCTTCTTCCAGTCGTTTGCAGAGCACAGGGTCGGCCTGGCAATAAGGTAATACGATAAAGCCCAGTTTGACAAGCTGTTCTGTAGCCTTCAGGGTTTCGATAGAGTCGGGGAGCAGATAGCGCGGATCCGGATGGATTTCCAGTTTCAGCCAGTTGGTACCAAAAGCTTCACGTGCCATCTGTGCGGCGAAAACAGCTTCTTCCGCATCGCGTACTCCCGATGTGTTGGGTAGCAACTGGATATTCGGATGAATAATATGTTTCAGCATGTCGTCTTCTTTGTCATCCATGTCGATGCGCTTCATGGCTACGGTTACCATTTCAGTGCCCGATGCCAGAATGGCTTGTTCCATTACTTCATTGGAATTGAATTTTCCTGTACCCAGAAAAAGGCGGGAGTCGAACTCACGGCCTGCAATTACTAACTTTTCCACTTTTCAATAAGTTTATTTGATTATACGTTTCATGTTCAAAATCTTTCGTGTTTCCGCTGCCGGATCCTCCGCCCGAAGAATCGTTCCTGAAAGCGCGATTCCGTTCACTCCGGTTTCGAGTATGGCGGGTATATCCTCACGGGTGATTCCTCCGATGGCTACTACCGGAAGTTCGATATTCGCTTCCTTCATCTGAGATAAAATAGCGGTATAACCTTCCAGTCCCAGAACAGGACTCAGGTTTTTCTTTGTAGTGGTAAACCGGAAAGGACCGATGCCGAGGTAATCTGCTCCGGCACGGTAGTGCTGTACGACATCTTCGAATGTATTTGCCGTACCTCCGATAATAAATGCTTCTCCAAGTAATTGTCGTGCCTGATCTATCGGCATGTCTTTTTTGCCCAGATGCACTCCGTCCACTTCCAGCTTTTTGGCAAGTTCGACGTGGTCATCCAGAAGTAAGATCGCTTCTTTTTCTTTGCAGAGCGGCTTTAGTTGGAGGGCAACAGCTTCCACCTCTTCACACGGAGCTTCCTTCATGCGTAGCTGAATCCACTTACATCCTCCTTCAAGTGCCATGAGTGCCGATTCGAAATAAGTATACCGATCGGTCTGGTGGGTGATAAATTGTAGACTGACCATACTTTTACCCTCCACAAGCCGCTTTGATGACCACGAGGTTATCATTCTCCTGTAACGCGAATTTCTCCCATTCGGAACGTGGAATCATTTTGTTGTTTACGGCAATAGCGATGCCTTGTACCGGAAGTTCCAGTTGGGCAGCCAGTTGTGTAAGGGTAGAAGCAGGAGTCATTTCCACCTCTTTGTTGTTAACTTGTACTTTCATTGTCCTATCAGTATTAATAAGTTGAAAGTAAATACAAAGAGCGTGCTTATATAGAAAGGCGATAAGAAAGAAACACAATCCCTACGTCAGTGCTAACTGCCTCAGGTTCCTAGGGTATAATCTCAGCCCCTCTTTGGGGGCACCCCTTTGTCTTTACGGGAGCAAAGTAAGCGAAAAAGAAACAAAGATTCATCAAATTATCCGTTTTTTTTTCATTTTTCTTCCGATTCCCGCTTTTTGATAGGATGAGAAAAGACAAACCGTGCTCCGTTCTTATAATTCTTGTCAATCCAGATATCGCCTCCCATGCGTTGTATGGTCAGTTTGCAGATCGCCAGTCCCAAGCCTGTTCCCTGCACAAATTCGTTGAGCTTCTCAAAACGCTGGAATACCAGTTCCTGCTTGTCTTCGGGGATGCCCGAGCCTGTATCGGTCACAGAGAACAGCATACACTGGTCTTCTTCGTCTATTTCATAATCCAGCGTGATACTTCCGCCGTCGGGAGTAAACTTCAGCGCATTGTTCAGTAAGTTGATGATCACCTGCTGCAAACGTAGCGGATCGGTATAGAGCATATAAGGCTCTTTCGGCATCTGAAGCCTGACATCTATATCTCTTGTCCGGTTTTTCCTGGTCAGTGTGATCATGTTCTGGCAATGATTTACCAGTTCGCACCATTCATACTTGAACAGCAGTTTGCCTGATTCCAAGCGTGATACATCCAGTACATCACTGATCAGTTGCAATAACAATTCGGAATTAGTCTGGATGATATCCGCATATTCCTTCTGCTCATCCGTTGCTTCCACGGTATCGATCAGCAGGCTGGAAAAGCCGACAATAGCGTTCAGCGGTGTCCGTATTTCGTGGCTCATATTTGATACGAAGGCACTTTTCAGTTGATTGGCTTCTTCGGCACGCTCTTTGGCGTGACGTAGCGCAATTTCCGATAATTCCAGTTTCTTTTTATCTTCCCTTAATTGGGCTGTAGTCTTCTCAAGGTGATTCTTTAAGATTTTTGTCCGGTAATAATAATACAGTGAGATAAACAGTCCGCCTATCAGTACAAGGAAGGTAAACAGGATGAATTGCACTTCCGTCCGATATGCCTGAAAGAAAGGCACCTGTTGGTTGATGATAAGTGAATTGAAAGGTAGTTTCTTGTCTTGAAATCCCCATTCATACAGTTTGTTGGCATCAAATTTGTATCTGTTGGGCAACAAATGAATGTGGCCGACATTGTTTTTCCCCTTGTCCAGAAATTGATAAGCCTGTTCTCCCATGCTTCTCCCTATTCCGTCGTACTGGGGGATATACCCTCCGATTGCCCAATAACCGATGGCAGTAGCAGTCAGGCTGAAAACAGGCAACTCTGGATTCGCTTTGGAGAAAGCATATACAGAGTTGTTCATATACGTTATGCCCCGATTGTCAATTCTCCAGATACCCAGTAGTGCAACCGAATTTTTGGGGATATCGCGTAGTTGTTTGACGGCAGCATCAAGGGTGTGGATACGGCCGTCAATATAGGTCGTCGATATTTCCGGATAGCGTTTCATATTCTTTTTCACCCACGCTTGTTCGGCAAGTCCGTTGTAGGTGTTGTCCGAGATGAACACTAAATGTTCCATATCCGGATAAAAGCTTCGCATCATTTCGATATCTTTATCGACATCATATTCGTATGTGTTACAATATATTATATTGTATTCGCTCATTCTTTCCGTTAAGTCGATGCTCTGAGGTTCGTAGGTCTGTATATCAATAGAGTCTTCCGGAATACGGATGCCGTTGCGCGATGCCATAGCGCAAAATACGGGCAGTTGTCTGTACTTCTCGTCTTCGAGGTGCAGGAAACTGCTCCACGCTTCGCCACCCAGCAGGATGACCAGCTTGGCGTTCGGATGTTTGTCCAGAATGTTGGTAAGCGTTCTCTTCCATTTTCTGGATTGATTGAGGTCGGTAACATTCATGTTTTCTACGATGGTGGAATACTTGCCACCCAGTTGGCGGTACGTTTCTACGAACGTGTTGATATTATCGTAGGTATATTTAGTATCGGAATTGTAGGACGTCACGAAAAGTATCTCCTCTTCCAATTCTTCCGGGGTAGCCGCGTTACTGATGAAAGAGAGCAAAAGGAAGAAGGCAACAAAGAAAATGCGCCATTCTTTATTTTTTTGTTGAAGTGTCATAATTGTCTGTTTTGATTTTCGGCTATTGCAAAAATACAATTTATGCCTTTGAAATACAATAGAAAGCTTAGGTTTTTTGTTGTAGAAAAAAGGCCGCTGTGAAATTCACAACGACCTTTTCAATAGTATAGTTTAGCTTAATTTTAATGAGTCCGGTTACATTCGTTTTTCTACCACATCCCAGTCGATGATGTTCCACAGGGCGTTTACGTGGTCGGCGCGGCGATTCTGGTAGTCCAGATAGTAGGAGTGTTCCCACACGTCAAAACCCAGAAGTGGTTTCAGTCCGGCGCGTACGGGGTTACTGCCGTTTCCTTCTTTGGTGATATGCAGTTTACCGTTCTTGTCTACTGACAGCCAAGCCCATCCTGAACCGAACAATCCGACTGCTGCTGCATTGAACTCCTTCTTGAAGTTTTCAAAGCTGCCGAAATCACGTTTGATGGCTTCTCCCAGTTTGCCTGCCGGTTCCTTTTTCGAAGGTTTCGGAGCGAATTGGAGGAAATATAAATTGTGATTCAACACTTGGCCGGCGTTGTTGAAGATAGCTCCATCTGGAGCGGCGGCAACGATTTCTTCTACCGTTTTGCCTTCATATTCTGTTCCGGGCACAAGGCTATTCAGATTATTTACATATGTTTGCAGATGTTTTCCGTAATGGAAATCTATCGTTTGCTGACTGATTACAGGTTCCAGCGCATTGTTTGCGTAAGGAAGTTTAGGCATTTCGTAAGTCATGGTCATAATTATTAAAGACATTAATATAGTATTCATATTGTCAAAACTTTAAATGGTTTTGTTATACTATAATAACAGCCATAGTTCGTAAAAGGTTCACGGTATTTTATTTTTATTTATAAATGTACTGTATACGTTCCACTTGCTGTGGGTTGTCATAGCTGGTGCGGCATATCCATTGCCCCGTATTGTCATACTCGTAATAGGAGTCACCGTCGATCCGGTTTCCGTACTCGTCGTACAGGCAGGTCAGGCAGCCGGACGTCTTTTGGCTGTTGCCGAAGATACGTTGGTAGACGATGCGGGTGAGGTATCCGTATTTATCATATTCATACAGTTCTTTTTGTGAGAGAATCTGGTTGGGCGAATTGACAAAGAGCATATTCTGATGCTGAGATTCGGTCATTCTGCCTTTGTCGTCATATTTGTTGACTGTATATCCCTCCATTTCCCCGTTCTTGTTGTACTCTTTGGTTTCCGTCAGTAATCCTTGCTTGTTGTAGCTGCTGACGGTATATCTGCCGTCCATGTATTTTAGGGAATCACTTTCGATGCTTCCGTCGATACCGATGCGGCGTGCACGGCGGTAGAAGTCCGTTTTGGTTTTCGGATTAGTCTTCACTTCGAAGATGCAGTGGCCTTGCGGGTCGTACAGCCTGCTGGTTTGCACCTCGTTGATGGGTTGCCCGTTCTTTTCAGTCACGGATAATGTGGTGGTAAGCTGCCCCTTGTCATTGTAGGTGTAGCTGGTCGTAATATTACCGGTGCTGTCGGTCTCGCAGCACTTTATCAATCGTCCTTGAGTGTAATATTTTACAGTAGTCGGGGTGGAAACGATGGCTTGCAGGATAAATGGAGCACGCAAATTCTTTGCCTGGTCACGAAATTCCTTATACTTGTGTGTTTTGAGGAATTCCTGCAATAAACCGAGCGATTCGGAGTTGACTATTGCCGGTTTCAGAAGCTCGAAGTCTGCCTTTTCACTGAGATATTCAAGATCGTTCAGGTGAGTCCGTGCACCGGTGGACAGATAAGGTGTGTTCTTATAATCATCGATAATCTGCCGGATGGCGGTGGCATTTCCTTCTTTTTTCAGGCTGTCGATACGTTGGAACAGGAAATCATCGTATAAGGTACGGACCTCGGCAAGATAGGGGCGCGGACCTCTGTCTTGATAATACTTCTGCATTTCGGGGTCTTCAAAGAAGGCTTTGAAGTTTGCAGGAGTCGGGGTGGTCTTCACTAGTTGGTAGAGCCGTACGTTTTCGGAGGCGTTGACTTGTGCGATAAATTTTCCGTTGGGATACTCCTTGACGTAAGTCTGGTAGATGATGGGAGTGGGGGCTTTGAGCATTCCTTCCAGCAGCGCCACCTCGCGGATGTTCTGCAGCCGTTGCAGCATGGCGGAGTCAACCGGATATTCGGTGGCGTGAATGCTGTCCAGCAGTGCCCGGCTGAAAGGAATTTTATCTTTCGAGGCCTCCAGCAGGTTGATAATGGACTGGTCCGCCTTGTCCCGTATCTGAGAAAGCGGAATCTTTTCCCCTTCACAGATACTGGGGAAGTTATTTTGGGCGGCTTTCTCGTAGCAGCCGAAATAGAGGGTGGCTGCCTGTTCGCTCTGTCCGTTCCACAGGTCGTTGAGGACGTCCATCAATGATAAATCTTCGGCATAGTACGCCTTTGTTTCGTCATCCAGTTTTTCCCTGTTCTTCTGCCATTTGTCGGCGTCATTGTCGTTCAGATACCTCAGCAGCTTTTCCATGCGGCTTTGCTTTTGTGCCATTGCTTGCTGTGGTATGCAGGCGACAAGGCACAAACATAAAATAAATGATAAAAATATACTCTTTTTCATTGCTTTGAGTGATTAGGTTAAATAGTTAGTGATGAAAATTCATAAAAATATCTTCATTGTCAAATGAATGTTATACTTTTGTCGTATTGAAACAAATTTGAACGCCAAGGGTTTGTTAAAAATCCTCATTGTTTTTATAATGCTGTTATGAATACCAACTATATAGAGGAATTAAATGAGAGTCAGTGTGCAGCAGTGACTTATAACGACGGGCCTTCGCTGGTGATAGCCGGTGCAGGTTCGGGAAAGACACGTGTGTTGACTTATAAAATTGCCTATCTGCTGGAAAACGGCTATCAACCGTGGAACATCCTCGCACTGACCTTTACCAATAAGGCGGCGCGTGAGATGAAAGATCGTATAGCCCGTCAGGTGGGCATGGAGCGGGCACGTTATTTGTGGATGGGTACCTTCCATTCTGTCTTTTCCCGTATTCTCCGTGCCGAAGCAAAGTATATCGGATTCACTTCCCAATTTACTATTTATGATTCGGCGGATAGTAAAAGTCTGATCCGTTCCATCATCAAGGAGATGGGACTGGACGAAAAGACATATAAGCCGGGGATGGTGCAGGCCCGCATTTCGAGTGCCAAAAACCATTTGGTTTCTCCTACGGGATATGCCGCCAACAAAGAAGCGTATGAAGGAGATATGGCAGCCAAAGTGCCCGCTGTCCGTGAAATATATACCCGTTACTGGGAAAGATGCCGTCAGGCGGGAGCTATGGATTTCGATGATCTGCTGGTGTATACGTATATTCTGTTCCGCGACTTTCCGGAAGTGCTGGCCCGTTATAGGGAGCAGTTCCGTTATGTGCTGGTGGACGAGTATCAGGATACGAATTATGCCCAGCATAGCATCGTACTCCAGTTGACGAAAGAAAATCAGCGTGTTTGTGTGGTAGGCGATGATGCGCAGAGTATTTACTCTTTCCGTGGAGCGGATATTGATAATATCCTTTATTTCACGAAGGTTTATCCTAACACGAAAGTCTTTAAACTGGAGCAGAATTATCGTTCTACGCAAACCATTGTCTGTGCTGCCAACAGTCTGATCGAAAAGAATGAACGTCAGATTCGGAAAGAAGTATTCTCTGAAAAAGAACGGGGCGAACCGATTGGCGTGTTTCAGGCTTACAGTGATGTGGAAGAAGGGGATATCGTAGCCAATAAGATAGCTGAACTGCGTCGGGAACATAGTTACGGCTATGCTGATTTTGCCATATTATACCGTACGAATGCGCAGAGCCGTGTTTTCGAGGAGGCTCTTCGGAAACGGAGTATGCCCTATAAAATCTATGGCGGACTTTCATTCTACCAGCGTAAGGAGATTAAGGACGTCATTGCTTACTTCCGCTTGGTAGTGAACCCGAATGATGAAGAAGCATTCAAGCGAATCATTAATTATCCTGCCCGTGGCATCGGTGATACGACAGTTGGAAAAATCATCTCCGCTGCCACTGAAAATGGTGTCAGTCTTTGGGCGGCGCTTTGCGAACCATTGAGCTACGGGCTGAACATTAATAAAGGTACGCACACCAAACTGCAAGGTTTCCGTGAACTGATAGAAGGCTTTATGACCGATCAGGTGGACAAGAGTGCGTATGAGATAGGAACGGATATTATCCGCCGGTCCGGCATCATCAATGATGTCTGTCAGGATACTTCGCCGGAGAATCTGAGTCGTAAGGAAAACATTGAGGAATTGGTGAATGGTATGAATGATTTCTGCGCGTTGCGGCAGGAAGAAGGCAACCCGAATATTTCTCTGACAGATTTCCTTTCGGAGATTGCCTTGCTTACTGATCAGGACTCGGACAAAGCGGATGATGGAGAAAAGATAACGTTGATGACCGTTCATTCGGCCAAGGGGCTGGAGT
>ENA-ORME01000584-ORME01000584.1-human-gut-metagenome-genome-assembly--contig:-NODE-584-length-12363-cov-2.917046_pt1 | contig 12363 bp, 15 predicted proteins | sample MGYA00242097_ERZ508983 | MGnify/ENA primary metagenome ERZ508983 (study PRJEB26280, sample SAMEA2531408) | human gut metagenome | biome: human gut; feature: human-associated habitat; material: faeces...
CAAAAGCTCCGGCTCAAACAACAGCTGTTTCAGGCCGCAGCGCTGTCTTCCCTGAGATAATAATAGTCGGTCCTGCATCCCACCGACCTCAATGCCTGCTCATACTCGGAAAAGGCGGGAGCTGTCACCAGCCCGCGTACAGGGCGCAGCGCAGCTGCCAGTCCGAATATCAAATCAGCTGCCCCGTTGCCGCAGATAATCCATTTATCCTCCACCCCGTGATGCCTGCCCAGGGCCTGTCTCAGCCTTTCACACCGGCTGTCCGGGTACAGGCTGCATACCTCCCTCTCCAGGCAGTCCCTCAGAGCCTGCCTGACCGCCTCCGGCATGCCGAGGGGATTGATATTGGCAGAATAATCCATCTGTATGTCCTGGCTGTATATGTCACCGCCGTGTTGATATTCCATAATAACCTCCATATATCTTTTTTACAGCTATCCTTTTCTACCCCCGCCGGCTGTTTTGGCAAAACCAGAATGGTATCACAAAATCATAATAAGCACAGCCAGCCCAAGGACCATCATCCCCTCCGCAAAAAACATAAGACGGTTGGCACGCCTTATGTCCGCCGGTTGGATTTGCCTGTCATCATCCCCGATATACGGCTTTTTATGAAGAGTTCCGAAGTACCAGGCGTCACCGGCCAGGCGGAGATGAAGGGCGCCTGCACAGGCGGCCTCGCCGTGGGCGGAATTAGGGCTGGCATGGCGTTTCCTGTCCCGAAGGAACACCTTAAAGGCATGAGCCCCGTCCATGCCCGGCAGAACCCATGCCCCCAGAACCATAAGGATTCCGGTCAGCCTGGCCGGCGCCAGATTAAGCAGGTCGTCCAGCCTGGCTGCACAGCGGCCGAAGTACATGTATCTGTCATTTTTGTATCCCACCATGGAATCCATGGTGTTGACGGCCTTGTACAGCGTGCCTCCTGCCGGCCCTAGAAGTGCCATGAACAAAAAGGATGGCTGAAAATTATGACAGCGCTGTGGAGGAGATAGATGATCTCAAGGGATTACTGAAAACAGTTCTTGAAAATACGGAGCTGTTACAGGATGGATGTAATGCAAAAGATGCTGATAAGATTGTGCAGGAGCAGCTGCGCCATTCCAGATTTTCTAACACAAAACGCTATCTGTATGGGCGTAAGATTATAGCCAAGAAGAAAAAGCCTAAAGAGAAAACTGAAATAGAGGATGTAGAACCAATAACTGATGTAAATTTAGAGGACTACAGTATACAGGAGTTTTATGATTTGGCCAGTGAGTTGGATTCCAGGGACCTTACAGACCAAGAAAAAAGGTCATTGTATAATTATATGGGGAGTGAGTACCGTGATATAAACAAGGTACTAAACAATAAGGATTTTAATGTACCTGATTATATATTACAGGACATTGATACAATAACTGAATGCCTGGAAAGAAAAGAGATACCCAGAGAGGAGATTGTATATAGGTTTACCAGTTCAGCATAAATGTAGTCCCTGCCGATAGGCTCAAGCACATTTCCCGATACATAGTAGGCAAGCTCTTTTTCTGTGGCTGTCGGGTACAGCTTAAAGAATGTTTCAAGAAATGCAGTAGCGTCATTGACGGTATCAGCGTCTACACTTGCATTTGCTTCTGGTGTCTTAGGCTCATAATCTGATTTCTCGATTGCTGGTGCAAGGGTAGGGTTCTGAACGATTACCATATCCCCGTCAGCGTCTACATGGACTTTTACGGTATAGGTTGCTTTCACATTGCTTGTCTGTTCTCCCTCTTTTATCTGCTGATCCACTTCGTAGGTAGCAGAAAAAGTGTCCGTTCCCGACTGTTCAATACTCCATACAATCACATCTGTAACTGTGGAGCTGGTCGGTATATCGGTTCTAATGGTATCCACATTCAAGTCCTGCAATTCCTTTGTCAGATAACCGCTGATTGCCTGCGTCCTTGCTTCAATCGCTTCTTTGCTGTTACTCCATGTGTAGTAGGGCTTTGCAAAGTTCTTCACAAAATTTTCTATCCCGTTGGTGTCCTGCAAGCGAAGCTCTATGATTTCTTTTTCATGGGTCGTGTGCTGGTCGATAGCCGTAAAATTCTTATACGCCCCAAAGCTCACGCTTGCGATAAGCACCACCCACAATGCAATCACGGATTTTTTATGTGTGCCTACCTTGAAAGTACGCACCTTTTTTTCTTTGGGTTCTTTGATAGTTTCTGTCTGTTTCTTATTCTTCTTAAACATATTTTCAAGTCCTTTCTATTGTTTTACTCGTCCTGCACCGATTAAGTGCTGTTGCCAGTAACTACTACTTAGGTCTGCATATCCTATCGGGTCGCCTGCGTGGTACATCTGTGTCGGCGAAACAAGAATACCGACGTGTGTTACATAACTTCCAGCGTTATAGGTAGAATGGAAAAATACCAAGTCCCCAGCCTTTGCCTGCGAAAGTGGAAGATGTTGGGTTGCGTCATACTGTGCTTGTGCGGTTCTCGGTAAGGAGATACCAGCTTTTCCATAGCACCATTGCGTCAGTCCCGAACAGTCAAAAGAAGTGTTGGGATTGCTACCGCCATACACATATTTCCAGCCTTGATATTTTAACGCTTCATTCATGACCTTTTGTGCCAGCTCTCCCGATACCTGCGGAACAGTTAAATACTGATTGACTAATTCGACGTAAAATTGATTGCCATACTGATACCGCCAACCCCCGTTCTTCGCAACGGCTATCGGGTTGGTGTAGGTTACTTTCTTTCCACCCGATTTCTCACGGGCGAAGCTCTCTGCAAGGTTAAAGGTGTGTTTCTTTCCTTTTCCTGCCACATATCCCACATAACCACCGCCATAGTTATAGGACTGTATCGCTACATTCAAATCGTCGATACCTTGATTTTTACAGGAAGAAAGCAGGGACGCAAAATACTTACACCCCTGCTTGATTGAGCTTTCCGTATCTAAAGAGTTGGGCGGTAAACCAAGACTTTCTGAACTCTGCATAACATCTTCTGCCGTACCGCCACTTTCTACTTGAATGATAGCCAGTAGCACGTTGACATACTCGGAGATACCGTTTTCTCTGGCGTATTTTTCCACCATAGGCTGATGTTTCAAGACTTCTGCGGATAAATTCATACCCGTAATGCCAGAAGAAAAGTTGCTGTTCTCGTCGTCGCTGTCCGCACTAATGAGGACACCAAAGAAAAGGACTATGGAAAAGAGGATAGGAAACAGACTGCCAATAAGAGCGATATGTTTCAGTTTCATTTTTTCTTCTGTCCTTTCTTCGTTACAAGGTTACGGTTCTTTTCGGTATGTTCCGTTGTACGCTTTGATTGTTCAAAGGTCTGTTTCTTTGTAGTACGCTCTGCTTTGTAATTCTGGCGTGTTTCCTGCGATACTACTTTTTCTACATTCTGCCTATGTACTGGCTGTGCAGGCTGGGTCGCTTTCTTATCAGAAGCACCAGAAGATAACGGACGCTCTTTCACAACATTTGTCTTGACTGGTTCACTTGCTTTTGAAGTGGTCGCTGTGGCAGGACGTTTGACTTCCTGCATTTTTTCCGCACTCGGCTTTGGAATGGTTGAAGCTGTGACTGGTCGCTCATGGGGACGGGTAGCTCCCGTTGTCGCTGATCCGTCCGTCTTTCTTTGTCTTGCTTCTTGTGCCTTTTGAAGCTCCATACGTTTGTCAGCGATATTCTGTCTATGCTGTTCCTGCTTTTCCAAGCGTCCCGTCTGTCTGGACTGCTGTTCCTGCACCATGCCACGCTTGAAGTCTGATACGCTGGACTTTGCCTTTTCCTTTGCGGAATACACCGCATAAGCGGTCTGTGTCGGCATATCCTTGATATTCTCTTTGACAGCGTTAGCCTTGTCTTTCACTTTATTTTTCGTATCTAAGACAGCACCCACCTTTGTGCCTGCACGCTGTCCCATGCTGGAAGTGGTATTGCCCCGATTTTCTTTAGAAGCCGTATTTTTTCTTTCGGCTCTCTTGCCAGCAACGGCACTTCCAGCTACCGCACCAGCCACACCACCCGAAATACCGCCAGCACTTACCGCCCTTGCAATACGGTGTTCCATACGCCTAGCCCTATGTCGCATAAACAGATACGGTCTGCGGAAAATTCTTCGTCCCATGCTTTGACTGTCATTAGCGTTCAAAGAGAACATACTCATTAAATCGCCCAGCTTCATGTAGATACCAGCGAAACATACTATCTGCAAGAACGCCACCATAAAGAACGGGTAGTCTGTGGAGATGTTATAAAACATACTGGAAATGCTGAACGCCACCGTTACAATGAGCGTTATTCCTGCCCGTGTCATTATGGTATTAAATACCCTCACGATTGCCTGCTTTGCCATGCTTTCATAGCTCGGTATCATGGAAAGTAGAAAGCTGATAGGTAAAAACATTGCAAAGATAATAAAGAGTATCTGGCTGAACAACATCATACCCGTAAGCAAGAATACAAATATCGTGATACCTAAGTTAAAGAATAGCAGGAAGAACACCATACCTAAACGGTTTACGACCTGCGGTATCGTCAGATTGTTGTTGTCATTGTCCTCGATTTCTGTTTTCACGACTTCCTCTCTGGTCTTGCCGTCCTCGTCCTCTGGACTTACTGATACCAGAGCTTCTACACGGTCTGTCCCGATTTCCTCTGCGTTGCTGTTACCAAATTGAAGCAAGAGCCACGGCTGTTCCACTTGAATGGAAAACAAGCTGTCCCGTATCAAGTCCACGCTGTCCTTGCCCTCGCTGTCAGAGTTGGGGAGCATGATTTTTGTTCCCAAGTCCAAAGAAGCGGTACTGATGTCTGATGAAAATTCATTTATCTTCTTGATGTAATCGGGAGCGTAGGCAATAAAGGAAGCGGACAACACGAACACCACCACAAAGTTAATAACAGCGTGAAGTGCCTTGCTGGTTTCGCGTTTGATAAGTCCCGTATAGGCAACATAAAGTCCCACTATTAAGATAATGAGAAGCAGGAAACCGACATAGAAGCCCGTAGAAGAAAAGCCGTTCTCGGTAACGCCTGCAAGGGTCTGTATGCTTTGTCCGATACTGTCTGCCATATCGTTAATAAAATCAAGTTTGTATGCTTCCTGCACCACATAGCCCGTAGCATTGCTTAAATAAAGGCTTATCGTCCAGACAAAATTGGTAATGCAGTAAAGTCCGTACTGCACCGATTTTCCGATACCGTCCAGCCAGTTCCATGGCAACCACGACCAGCTATTATCCACATAAAAATCAAGCTGGTAATTCGACAGCGGATATTTTGAGTAAAGATTTTCTGCGTTTATGGTATCGTCCACAAGCCCCGTCGCATGAGCCACCGTCCCCAGAAGTGAGAGCAGGATAAGGGAGAGTGCCACGACAAACAGAGCCATTTTGAGAAAGTGAAGTATCTTCCTTTTTGTGAACGCACCTTTTATCCTTTCTTTCATCACTCCACCTCATTTCTCTGTACGGGCGGTCTGGTATCAAAGGCGTGTAGCAGTTCTTCAAAGACTGGGTGTATCTGCACCACACCGACACGCCCGTATAAGTCCTGCAATAAGCATTGTCCGTTCTCCAAATCACGCAAGCGTTTCTGGTTGTTCTCGTCGTCCTTGTCGATACCGAAAAATTCTAAGGTCTGCTTTATCTCGTTGATGTCAGTAGAACGAAAGGCAAACTTCAAGCCGATATTGTTTTTCAGACTTTCCTTTGACACGTCGCCAGAAGATTGTGTAACAAAATAGACGCCTGCCTGCATAGCTCGTCCAGCACGCACCAGCTTATTTGATAAAGTTTCGCCTTGTGCCACATTTAAGAACGCCCACGCTTCGTCAAGGTCTACAATCTTAAAAATGCTTCTGTCTGAATGGATAAAATCAAGGGCAAAGGTACTAATCACAATCAGCATAGACACCGACAATAATTCAATGGTCGTGTATTCCTCAAATGTTGTATCCTTATCTGGTAATACTAAGTCCGCTACTTGAATGATATTGAGTTGGTTATCCAGACTGATTGCATTTTCCACCGTACCGTCTGAAAACAGCAGGTGTGCAAAGTCGTAGTCCGTGAAGCTGTCGATATGTTCTGCGATATTTCTTGATATGGGTGTATCTTCACGGCGTAGCTCGTCTATCACATGGAGCAAGCCCCGACTGTCGCTCTGGGTAACGGAGCGTACCGCCTTACGAAGTACGGGGAATTTTTCGCCGTCCCTAGAGGAAATACCCGTAAGGAATGTTAAGATGTCGATTGCCAGACTTTCAGCGTCTTTTACATTCTTCATAATCACGAACGGGTCAAGAAGTCCTGCATTGTCCTTGTCGCTGGTAAGGTTTACGATATTGATTTCATGGGCGATTTCTGGGAGCGTTTCTTTCCAGTTGCCCCTCTCAGCTTTGGGGTCTAAAATGACTGCTTGACCGCCAAACAGCACCGCATAATATACCAGAAGATTGTTGCAGAATGACTTTCCACCGCCAAGCGAACCGACAAAAGCAGAAGCAAGAGCGTTTGTTACTGTACCTTTTACACCCTGCGAAGCTAACGACGGTTGCAGGTACACATTTCTTCCCGTATCAACGGAATAGCCCATATAGATACCCGTAGTTTCCCCTAACTGCTGGGTCGCACCAAAACCAAGACCTGCCAAGAAATCTGATTTTACATACTGCACGTAGTCATTGATATATCGCTTGCTGGCAGGAAGAAATTCAGAATGAAGCCCCAGCATATCCCCAGCAGGACGCACCAGCTTTACATTGAGGTCGTCGTAAAAATCTTTGACTTCATCACAACGGCGTTTTAATTCGTCCAAATCATCAGCCGATACACGCACTACATAAGAGAGCTTATACATACTTTCTTTTGTCTGGTCTAAGTCCGTTTCCAGCTCATCCACGCTGTCTAATGCGTCCACCACATTTGAGCTTGTTTCACTTCCTGCTTGATAAGCGTGATTGTCAAGGTCTTTCAATTCCTTTTTCTTGTTGCGGACGGTTGTTAATGCTTTACGGTTCTCCACGATTTCTACATTCATAGAAGTATCAACGGGGAATGTGAATTGCTGTTGCTGGAAATAGAAGATTTCAGACGACGGAAAATCAAGCTCGCCAACAATCGCATTGACGGTAAAGTAGGACACATAGCTTTCCCTGTCCTCATGTTCCAATCGCAAATACCGCTGGCTTTCCTCAATCACACACCTTGTCGGACGGATAAGGTCGTAGTATTTTATCAGCGTTTCTTTCTGTAATTTCTTCTTTGGTAGCTGGTACTCATAATCTTCATAGGCGATACCGTCCCTGCCGTAAAGATGTTCCATGAGATACCCAAAATCATGGATTTCCAAGCGACGCACCTTAAAGCGACGGGAGATTTTATTTTCCAGCAACTTTTCCATTTTCATATAACGGTTGATTTCATCATTCGGCATGGAAACAAAGTCATTCATCAGCGTGTGGTTCACTTCATGGAGAAATTCCTTGAATGTCAGCCACGCCGATTTTTTGATGTTCTTCAGATTGAGCTGTTCTTCCGTAACCATGAGCTTAAAGCCAAGAAAAAAGCGGTAGTCCACTTGATTGTCCCCAATCATTGATACTAACGCTTCGGTCTGTTCGTCTATCTTCTGGCAGGCAACTTCCTTTAATTTCCCCGTAACCAGCTTCTTTGACTGCTCCTGCATACTTCGTATTGAGCTTTCCGTTGCAATCTGCAACGCATGAATTTTTCCCTCACGGGACTGTGCGATAAGCTGTCGGAAACTGTCATGCACGATAAATTTCTGCTCTGCGGATAGGAAAGAATAGTTGTATGGTATCAGCTCATAATAAGCAAACACCTCATTGTCCTTATTCCAGACAAGGTTATTGTCAATATATTTTATCGGGAACATAGTTCACACTCCTTACTGCCGTGATTGTTTCATTGAGTATCTGCTTATGCAGTTTTACGGCTTTTCCTGCATAAGTGATTTTCGGTCGCAGGGCATAGGTTATCTGTGATTTCAAAAAGCTGTACGGCTTCTTTCCGTCAAAGGTTTTCTGCGACATAAACCATGTGAGAGCAACGGGAATACCAAAGTATTTGAGAAATGCTCCCTCAATCATGGAAAGTGGGGGAATATCCCCAAACAGAATAATGAGAAATTCCGTAATCACAAACCATGTAATCTGTGTAAAGGTAACGGGAAAGGGTAAGTTAAAGTCATTGATTGCATACAAGACTTTTTCCACGTTCCAGATACCCGTATAAGATTTAATCTTTTTCAAGTAATTTCAGCTCCTTTCGTAAGTTTCTAAATAGAAAAGGACAGCCATTTTCAGACTGTCCCTTAAAGAGAAATACGCTGTCAGTAACAACAATGCTTGTCGCTGATCTTCCAGCGTTAATATGGTATCTCGCACATACCTCGGCTTGTTTCAATAAAGCAACCGCCCATATCCAAATCTCGCCCGTAGGCTTCATAGTCAATGTAATTCTGTAAGCTGGGTGGAATGTCGCCAAGTGCCTGCAATTCGTCTATGTAGTAATAGGCAACGTCTGTCATAGTTTCACAGTCGGGATAATAATAAATATCGTCCTTGTGTTCCACGACTTCTTCCAGCGTCCCGTAGTGGCTGATAAATTCGTCCAGACACTCTACAATATAGTCGGGAAGTTCCTCTATCATTTCATACATCTCATTGAGTTCTTCAATGGAAACATACTCGCCAATCGCAATGGGGAAGTTGTCGGTATCATGGATAGCGTATTCCTCATACTGTTCATTCAAGCCGATTTTTTCTTTCACATCTTCCTCGTCAATGGGGAACGTGAACCAAGCACCGACTAAATAGCCCTCATTGTATTTGCCAAGATTAGCAATGTAAACCGCCATATCATCAATCATAAGCACCACCTCATTTCCTACTCTGGCAGTTCAAAGATACCGTGTTCTGTTACTAAAAATTTCCCGTGTTCCTGCAAGTGAGAAGCGTAGGCTTCAAAGTCAAAGTAATATTCTTGACAGTCCTCGGATAAATGCTTAAATGTCGGGTCGTTCATCAGCTTTTGCCTTGCAACATCTATCATGCTTTTGCAGTCGGGATAAACCGTAATCACGTTCCTGCAAATATAAAGTGCTTCTAAATTTTCATACACGGTAAGAAGTGATACATATTCTTCCTGCATATCGCTTGAAAGCTGGCGGTACATAAAATCTAATTCGTTGAGCTGGTACACGCTTGTATGTTCGTGGACTTCATCAGCAAAGGGCAGTACCTTTTCGATAATGCGGTAATCCCCACTTTCTGCACCGACACCTAACTTTTCTTCAAACTCTGCAACATCTATCGGCAGGTCAAACCAGTATGATGTTGTTTCTTCGCCAGTTGTTCCTTTCGTTTCCACCAGCACCCTTGTTTCCTGCATTGTTCCTCACGTCCTTTCTGTTGTTTCATCACATCTTGTAAGGTCTGGTACGACATACCAAACACATATTTAGAAAAATCTTCTAACTGTCTTTCTTCATAATCGGCAGGGTTCAGTCGTTTCATTTCCTGCCACACCTTACGCTTGTAAGAGGGCAGGTCGGAAATATAATCACAGCCGACTTTCGTCTGCATATCCTTAAAAATATCGCTCATTTCATCACTCCAATCTAAAATTTAGGTAAGAAAAAAGCAGTCAATCCTAAGACTAACTGCTTTGTGTGTATGGATATGAAATTGTCAAACTGGGATTTATCAATATAAACTACCATGGAAAAATATAATAAAATACCAAAGTACTTAATACAATTCCGACAATATACATTTTTCTATAGTTTACTTTTTTGAAAAATATTATGGTAAACACAACAGCTCCTATAATATCCATTAACAACTGAAATAGGAATGTTTGATGTTCCAAAAAATAAATAAAAACTGCTATTGTTTCAGCAAATAATGCTCCTACTGGTAAAGAATATAATACTGAACTAAAAATATGTTCCCTATTCCAATAGTACAGAATAAATGCTGCTATTGCACAAGCGATTGACCAAACAGTAAACAATATGAATAGCCCAAAGCGGAATCCGCCGGAAAACATAGGTATAAACATTCCTAATATTGCTTGTAAAGCATAAAAACTTAATGTCATTCCAAACATATACAAGAACGAACTAATTCCTGCACAAATATTTGAGGTGCTTAACATAACGATGATAGTATTGGTAATAATCCAAAAACCAAACAATGTTTGAGGTGATGAAAAACTCCATAGTGTATCTGCGGGAAAATAATCTAACAGTCTACATATACACCCTACTAATATACCAATTACAAATATCGCTGTATAAGACTTATATGTATTTCTTAGTTTTATATTTGACACAATAGTTTTCCTCCTAAGTTCAAATTCATATTTGTCGTTTTCTTCATATCCATATTATATCACTCACATATTAGCACTACAATAAAATTTTATGCACCGATAATCTTGTTGAACAGCTCTAACAGTACATCTTTCACACCGCCGGCATTGAATACCAAGCCGACAGCAATCAAGGCAACTACCAAGAAGCCAATGAGCTTTGAAAACTCACGCTTGAACCCTAAGTAGATACCGATAACCACAATCGCCATAAGCACTAAGCTCTGTGCGTTTGATAAAAACCATTGATATAAATTTTGTCCGAAATTCATTTAATTGTCCTCGCTTTCTTTTAATTGTTCCATTTCATAGTCAGCTTCTTTGCCGACATTCAAAATACACATCAAGACTACGCCGATACCCATTCCCATAGATACCAGCAGGAAGTCTTTTAATAATACCCACATTTTTTATCACTCCTAACTTTCTACTAAATCTTTTGCAGGGGTCGTCTGCTGTTTGATTATCATTTCATGCTTTTCTGTGAGCTTTGCCTGCTGTTCGATTGTTTCCATGTAGTCTGTACCGTTTCCCTTATCAATCTTTTTCAGCATTTTTAAGGTCGGTGCTACCTGCCGTTGTACCCACCGCAATGTGCGGTCTAAGGTGTAAGGCTCTGGTTTTGTCGTCAGCTTCAAGCTCTGTCTGTTATCGCCGATAAACCAAGCCCAGCGGTCATTGAGCTTCCAGTCATTTTTTCGCTTGTCGGGTTCTTCATCAACAAACCGCACATACTGATTGATGATAGAAAAAGCGGTCTGTTCTGCGTCATAATAGGTCAGCAAATCTCGTACTGCATAATAGGCACGTTCATTTCTAAGCCGTATCTCAAAACGATTGATAATGTCGGCTTCTTCAAGCGGTGTCCCTAACTTGACGTACTGCTCATAGTCCTTTTCATAGATACAAAAATACACATCTGATTTCAGCGAACCAAGATAAAGGGTACGTCCCATATATTCTCTGTCGTCCTCTCTGTGCTTGATAAGCTCGCCCGACTGGTAAAACTTATAGCTTCTGGACTTTCCGATATATTCCCGTTTCCTGCATTTTTCCGCAAGCTCTGGAATATCCAAAATGCCCGTATGGTCGTTGATAGCAAGGTCGATACGCTTCATCACGCCACCGTCTATAAGTGCGTCCATAAGAAAGTCATACCAGCTTCTTTGCTGTGCCAGCAGGTAACTTTCAAACTGTCGGCAACCACGCCCCTTTAACTCTAAAAGGACACCTTTTTCTTCGTCAGCCGACGTATAGATAAAGATGTCCCCTAAAGAGTAATGCTCCGTATAACTGTAACGCCCGTAATTTTCATGGAGCATATAGTTGATATTCAGTTTTAATATATCTTTGATGATGTGCTGTATATCCAGCGTGGGAAAACGAATTTTCACATAATCAAACAGCATGGTAAGCGGTGCTTCTGGATTGAACTTTGCCAGTTCTTTATGCAGAGTATTCAGAAGTTCCTTTGACGGCTTCATTTTTCCGCTTTCTATCTTGTTGAGATATTCTCTTGTGATACCAGACGCCACCGCCAGCCTGCCTTGTGAGATACCGTAAGCAATCCGTTTTTCCCGTAATTCTTTTATCCATTGTTCTTCATTCAGAACCATACCCCCAATCTGTCAAGTGTGAAGTTTTTTAAGGCGACTTCACAGCCGATTTTTGCTAGGAAACCATGCGATAAGCCTTATGTTTCCTGTGTTTTTCGTCTATTGTCTATTTGCAAACGTACCCCTCTGTTAGATACCGAGGGGTTTTACCTGCTGGCGTGGCTAACGCCACACCAGCAACGGCTAGTCCGTGCCGTCGCCTTTCGCTTCGCACGTCGCCGTCCCGTCCTGCCTTGCCTGTGAAAGAGAGCCGATAGTCTGCAAAAAATCATGTCCTTTCGGGACTAAAGGCGTGTAAAATTCACTGATGACGCTTGTTCCCACATCACACTAACCACGACCTTTG
>ENA-ORME01000613-ORME01000613.1-human-gut-metagenome-genome-assembly--contig:-NODE-613-length-11786-cov-10.437047_pt1 | contig 11786 bp, 12 predicted proteins | sample MGYA00242097_ERZ508983 | MGnify/ENA primary metagenome ERZ508983 (study PRJEB26280, sample SAMEA2531408) | human gut metagenome | biome: human gut; feature: human-associated habitat; material: faeces...
GTGCGCAGCAGCGGCGGCAGCCACCACCACGCACAAGGAGACGAGCACGAACGATTCATCGTGGCCCCGCCGCGCCACCCAGCCCAGCAGGCCATGCAACAGACGGCGCGAGACGAGGGCCGCTGCCGTGAACAGCAGCAGCACACCGAATACTTCGAGCAGCACATGCTCGATCTTCGGCGACTCGCCGCGCGCCCAGATCGCCAGCAAGGCCAGCAGGGGCACGCTGGCCAGGTCCTGAAAGACCAGCACGGCGATGGCACTGCGTCCGTGGCGGGTGGTGAGCTCGCCTTGGTCGGCCAGTTGTCGGCTGACCAGCGCCGTGGACGACATGGCCGCCGCAGTGCCGAGCAGCGCGGCGCTCTGGCCGGGCTGCCCCAGCCACATCAATAGCAGGATCAGCGGCGGGGCCACGGCGATCATCTGCAGAGCGCCCGCCATCAGCACCGTCCTGCGGGCGAGCCAGAAGTCTCCGAGGGAGAATTCCAGTCCGACCATGAACAACAGCAGCGCCACGCCCAGCTCGGACAGAAAGCTCAGCGTCTCCCCCGGCGCGATCACGCCGATGACTGAGGGGCCCAGTACAACGCCGACAGAGAGATACCCCAGCAAGGCGGGCACTCTGAACGCCGCCGTCGCCATCGCCGCCAGGCTGCAAGCCGCCAGCAGGATTAGTGTAGTGCCGAGCAAGCCCTGCATCGGTCAGCGTCCCACTTGCGTCGACGTCCAGCGCACGATGTCCTGCGCGCCCATCACGCCGGCCTGACGGGCGATCTCCCGCCCACCCTGGAACAGGGCGAGCGTCGGGATGCTGCGGATACCGAACTGCGTGGCCAGGTGGGGCTCAGCCTCGGTATTCACCTTCGCCAGCCGGATCCTCGGTTCGAGCTGGTGCGCCGCTTGCTGGAACTGTGGCGCCATCATCTTGCACGGCCCGCACCATGGCGCCCAGAAATCGACCAGCAGCGGCAGATCGCTGCGCTCCACGTGGCGCGAGAACGTCGCCGTGTTCAACTCGATGGGCTCGCCCGTGAACAAGGGCTGCTGGCAGCGGCCACAGTTGGGATGTTCCGATAGCTTCGCAGTCGGTACGCGGTTGATGGACTGGCAATGCGGGCAGACGAGGTGAAGATCATTCTTCATGGTTCGCCTCCTTGGACCACAGTGAGGCTGCCTCGCTTCGGGTCACAGACAATGCCGACCAATCAACGCCTTGGAGCCAATCGTTCCCGTTTTTGCTTACACCGGCCTCTTCCAGATGAGCAGCGATGAATGCTTCGGCCTGCATGAGCCACCTTCGGACAGCATCTTCCTTACTAGGAATCAGCAGGATTTCAGAGACGCTGCTGGCATTCAGCCCGTCCACACGGATAAGCAGAAAAATGCGCCGCCACAAACGCGGCATGTCCTTCAGCAGGTCAAATGCAAAAGCGAACTCGCTCGACCGATCAATCAGCTCCTCCTGTTCCGCGATCGTTGCGACATCGGGATGCTGACTGCCAGCGAAAATATCGGCCAGCTTGAGTGTGTCATCGTGCTGATAAAATTCGAAGATTTCCTCTTCCACCATGGCCTCGGCCACGTCTTGGGCATCCGGTTCGACCGGCGCGTCCAGAGAAACGGATTCGCCAAATTGCCGGCTGCTTGCCACTTCGTTATCCAGGACGGCGAACAGATGCTTCAAAAGACCGGTGTAAGCCTCTTTTTCCCCCGGCACGGATTGCCATTCCACCTTAGCTCGGACAATCGCTTCATCCACCACGTCGCGCAGCGTCGGATAATCGCACGGTAAATCGCCGACGGCCCGCAGATAAGCCAGCTCACGCCTTGCGACAGCCTCAAGTTTCGACAGTAGAGGCATTTGGGTCACCTCGGCCTCATGGGCGGCTGATGCGGGTTTTGCGGCAATCCGCACCTTGAGCTCGCGCAAGCGCTCGCGTCGTGCTTTGCGCTTGATTTGATCCTGAGCATGCAGTCGGTCAAAATGCTTCTTGGCCTGACGGAACAACGACTGTGCGAGCATCTGCGCGAGGGGCGTCAGCTCGTTATGTGATGCAGTAACGCTGACAATCTTTTTGCCGGGCAGGTGCATATAGCCACTGGCCAGAAATTGCCGCTTGATCTTGTCGCGATCAAGGACGATTTGAAGTCGCGCTGAATCTTTAGTGTGTTTGTCGAGCAATGGCTTGAGGGCGTGCTCGATCACATTTCCCAAAGCTCTCTGCCAAGGTTCATGAAACTCTTTGTCGATAGCTCGATAGCTATATTGTATCTGCATGTATGACTCCTTCGATGTCATTTCTATGGAGGCATGAATCGAGGATGCTCATATCCATAGATTTTGGTTTGGCACGCTCTTACCCCAGGCGCGTTTTGCGAAGACTCCAACTCAAGAACAAAAGCGTGACGCCATAGACTGCCGCATGGAAACCCAACAGCCAGCCTGCGGCCACGAATGACTCGACCGGACGGGTAAAAAATATCCACAAGACGATAGCACCAAGGATAATCGAGAGCAGTCCACTGAGGGCAAGCCAGATTTCACCCTTGATTTCCCGACGCAGCCGAACGGCGGCGGATATCTCCAGCACACCGGTGAAAATCGCCCAGAAGCCCACGCTAGCCCATAAAAAAGAAGCCAAGACTATCGTGGCGACCCAAGGAGCAACCAGGACGACGACGCCCGTAAGTATGCCGACAATGCCGCTGAACAGCAGCCAGCCCCAGCGCTCTTTTTTCTGGATATGGCGCACCGCTGCAAACAAGTTGAACGCGCCATTGACCAAGGAAAATGCGCCGAACAAGATGGTCATGGCCAACAGAGCCGATTGTGGCATCCAGAACGCGAGGGCTGCAAAAATCAATGCCAAGACACCGCGCAGCACAAAAAGCCACCAATTTTGGCTCAGCGAACACAGTGCTTTGGTGGGGTCATCCGCATTGGAATTGGCGATGGTGTCTGTGTTCATGCAATATCTCCTAAAGATCTATACAAAATAAAAAATCAAACACTCATGGGGCAAGAGAGGGGGCGCTATGCGCCCCCTCTCCAGCGGTTTCAGAACAACCTGGACAGTTTTGCCTTGACTTCATCGAGCCAGCCTTTTCCGCAGCCTCCCCCTCCCGTCTTTTCCTTGATTTTCTTGAGTTCAGCGTACAGGGGCTCAAAGTCCTTCCTTTTTCCATAGCCCAGCAGTTCTGCCATTTCCAACTGCTGCCGGGCTTCGTTCAACAATGTCTCCAGGCGCTCATTGGATGCTTCGCTGCGCTGACCATCTTCTACCAGGGGCTCGGCGCGCTTCAGGAGCAGCTTCGCACGCAGGACGGGCAGCGGAAGCACGCTGCGCTCCTCGACCAGCGTGCTGAGCGCTGACTGCAGCGCGGCTTTGGCTTCTTCGATCTTGCCCTGATCGATCAGCGGCACGACTGCCTTCACGGCTGCGGGATAGGACGCCAAAGGGATGTTGGTGACCGTGATCACGATTTCACTGGCCAGCAAAGCCAGCACGTGGCGAGCCTGTTGCACCTCGCCATGTTTGAGGGCATCCAGCGCCTCGTCGGTCATCGCCTCAATGGTTTCCGTGTTGGCGAACAAGTCGTGCACGATGGTGCGCACATCAACGCCGGCCAGGGCGAGCATGGGTTCGCGCGCGACGATCAGCTCCAGCTTTCCCGTCACTTCGGCCAGCGTTGCCAATGCGCGTGCAGTGTCCTTGCCGTCAAGTGCGGCCAGCGCTGATTTGGTCAGCGACAAGGCCGAGACTGCCTCATCGAGGACTTGTTTACGTTTGTCTGCCGCCTGCGAGTCCGTTTCTTTCTGAACCTCAGGCTGTACCTCCGTGACGACTTCAGGCTTGGACTCTGGACTGACAGGAAGGCTGCTTACCGCGGCCTGTTCGTTTTTTCCTTCGTTCGTCGCATTGGGATTTGGTGTTTGCTCATTCATGGTGATATGCCTCGTATGAGATAGTGAAAATAGGCGAATCTATTGGGGCTGAATGCGAACATCGCGAGACTGACCGACAGAGCAGTCAGCCCCTTCATCACCTCAAAACAGCTTTTGGATGCGCGTCTTCAACTCGTCGAACCATCCCTTGCCGCTTTTGCCACCAGCCGACTTTTGCTCAATGGACTTCACCTGATCGAAGATGGGTTTGAAGTCCGCCTTCTTGCCATAACCCAGGATCTGCGCCATCTCGATCTCCGTGCGCACGGACGACAGCAAGGTGCTGAGCTCCTCGTTCTGCTTGGCATCGCGCCTGTCGGTCTCGGCCAGCTTTTCAGCTTTTGCCATCGCGGCTTCGGCCCGTAGTACGGGCAGAGGAAAGGCGACCGAGGTCACCACCAGCATGTTCAGTGCTCGGGCGAGTTCCGCTTTGGCGTTGTCGATCTTGCCGCTGTCGATGAGCCGTGCGGCCGACTTGATCGCTGCCGGGTACGTTGCCATCGGAAGGTTGTCGGTTTGGATTACGATTTCGCTGGCCAGATTGGCAACGATGGGCCGGGCCTTTTGCACCTCGCCATCACCCAACAACTCCCGAGACAACTTGACCGCTTTCTTTACCGATTCCACGTTGGCGTGGATATCGTGGGTGATGACGCGTACATCGACCGGCGCCAAAGCAAGTTTGGCGTCGCGTGCCAATACCAGTTCCAGCTTTCCGCTGGCCAGTTCCAGCGCAGCAAGCGCCTCCTTGGTCTTGTTTGCATCAAGGAGGGTCAAAGCCTCCTGGGTCTTGGTGAGCGCCGTGATGGCGTCTTGAGTGAGCTCGGCACGCTTTTTATCGGCTTCCCGGGCGGCCTTGTCATCTACCTGTGGCTGTGCCGCCTTGGATGCGGCAGAGGGTGCTGCAGCACCTGGGCTAGAACCTGCCGCCGATTGGGCCAGAGCCGGTCCGCTCAGTCCGACGACGACCGCCAGGGCAAGTGCGGAGAAGGTGTATTGTGGCTGTTTGATATTCATGATCTTGGGCTCTTGGTTGAAGTTAGTTGACTGAGATTTCAATCTGTTTCGGTTTGGCTTGCTCGGCCTTGACAAGCCGCACTTCCAGCACGCCGTCTTTCATAGAAGCCGTCACCTTGGTCGGATCAACGTTGTCAGGCAAGACAAAGCTGCGCACAAAGCGGCCATACGCACGTTCGATGCGGTGGAACTTCTTGCCCTGCTCCTCTTTTTCCAGTTTGCGCTCGCCGCTGATGGTGAGCACACCGTTTTCCGCGCTGACGCGCACGGCATCCTTGGGGACCTCCGGCAGATCCAGCTTGAGGAGGAATGCGTTCTCATCCTCGCTGATGTCCGCCATTGGTGCCCAGTCCGCCGTGGTCATGGCTTCGTTGCCGGTACGGGCGCCCTGTCGCTGGGGTATTCGTCCGAACATCGTCGCCAGGCGGTTTTGCAATTCATCCAGTTCCCGGAAGGGGTCCCACGGAGTCAATGCAGACATATCGGTTCTCCTTGAACAATGCCGACGAATTGGATGACGCACTGAACAGAGCCGTCGGTTTACTCTGAATGGCACCTACTACTGTTTTCAGTTCCGAACAAGTCCTTGAGTCAATTGACGGATATCGCTTTCGTCGAGCGTTTCCCGCGCCAGCAGCTCGCGCGCACAGCGCTCCAGCACCGCGCGGTTGATGTCGAGAATCCGGTAGGCGTGCTCGAACACGCCCATCACGATGTCGCGGATAGCCTGATCGATGCGCGCCTGGGTCGATTCGGCCACCCGGCAACCGCCGTGGGCCAGTTCCGGTGTATCGAGAAAGCGGGGCCGCTGCGCCTCGAAGGCGATGTAGCCCAGGCCCTCGTCCATGCCAAAGCGGGTGATCATGTCGCGGGCGATGTCGGTGGCTCGCGCCAGATCGTCCGCCGCCCCGGTAGACAACTCGCCGAACACCAGCTTTTCGGCGGCACGCCCGCCCAGCAGTACGACGATCTTGTGCTCGAGATCGGTACGCGTCATCAGGAAGCGGTCTTCGGTGGGGCGCTGCAAGGTGTAGCCCAGCGCGCCGATGCCGCGCGGGATGATCGAGATCTTGTGTACGGGGTCGGTTTCGGGCAGCGCCAGCGCCACCAGCGCATGGCCCATCTCGTGATGGGCCACGGTTTCCCGCTCCTTGGGATTGAGCACGCGGCTCTTCTTTTCCAGGCCCGCCACGATGCGCTCGATGGTCGCGGTGAAGTCCTGCAATTCCACGGCGGACGCACGGCGTCTCCTCGCCGCCAGCGCCGCCTCGTTGACCAGATTGGCGAGGTCCGCGCCGGAAAAGCCCGTGGTCAGTGCGGCTACCTGTTCGAGGTCTACATCCTGGGCCAGCGTCACCTTCTTGACATGAACCTTCAGGATGTCCAGCCGCCCCTTCTTGTCGGGCCGGTCCACCAGCACCTGGCGGTCGAAGCGGCCGGCACGCAGCAGCGCCTGGTCGAGGATTTCGGGGCGGTTGGTGGCGGCGAGGATGATCAGCCCGACCGAGCTGTCGAAGCCGTCCATCTCCGTGAGCAGCTGGTTGAGGGTCTGCTCGCGCTCGTCGTGGCCGCCGACGCCGCGCGCGCGGCCCAGCGCATCGAGCTCGTCGATGAAGATGATGGCCGGCGCCTGCCCTCGGGCCTGCTCGAACAGGTCGCGCACACGGGCCGCACCCACGCCGACGAACATCTCGACAAACTCTGATCCGGAGATGGAGAAGAAGGGCACCGCCGCCTCGCCGGCAACAGCCTTGGTCAGCAATGTCTTGCCGGTGCCCGGTGGGCCGACCAGCAACACGCCCTTGGGAATGCGCGCCCCGAGACGGTCATAGTCCTGCGGATTCTTCAGGAAATCGACGATCTCGACCAGCTCCGCCTTGGCCTCATCCCCCCCCGCCACATAGGCGAACGTCACACCGGTGTTCTTTTCCACGAACACCTTGACGCGGCTCTTACCGATGTTGATAAACCCGCCCATGCCCTGCTTCTCGGCGAAGCGGCGGAACAGGAAGAACCAGACGCCAAAGAAGGATACCGCTGACAGGATCCACGACAGCACATCGCGCAGCCAGTAGCTCTGCAAACTCAGCAACAGCAGGAGGGCAACGATCCAGTAGCCGGTATTCCATTGATTCTTTTTTTCCATGGGCCTTGTTCCTCGAAAGTCGAGTTGCCAGAGGATCAGGTGAACAGACGGGCCGCACCGTCACGCAAACGGATGGCCAGCGAGTGGGAGGGCAGTGCCGCCGCTGATGAGCAGCCCCCACGGCGTGGCCGACCGCGGATCACGCTTGTAGACGACCGCGTGACCCGCGGCCACGACCGCCACCGCGATTGATGCCAGGGAGGCTGCCCATGCCAGGCCGATGGGGTCGGACACGGCAGCCTCGCCCGCCATCAAGATGCGTCGCTCGCCGACTTCTTCTTGCGCGAGCCTTTGCCAGCGTCGCCGTGCGGCGTCTCGGTCGCCTTCGCGACATCCGGCTGCTCCGGCTCGGCCGGGGTCTGCGGTAGCTCTTTGCGTTCGAACACCACGCGTTCGGCCTTGTCGTCCCAGCGTGCGCTGGCGTGATCGCCCTTGCCGATGCTGCCACCGAGCATCTCGCGCGCCAGCGCAGTTTCCAGCTCGCTGCGGATCAGGCGCTTGAGTTCACGCGCACCGAACTCGGGTTTGTAGCCTTCTTCCGCGAAATGGTCGATCAGCGTCTGATCGAAAGTGAGCGTCACGCCCTGGCTGGCGGCGCTGCGCGCCACGCGATCGAGCTGCAGGCCGACGATGTGGCGGATCTCCTCCTTGCCCAGCGCATGGAAGACGATGATCTCGTCGATGCGGTTGAGGAACTCGGGCCGGAAGTGGCCGCGCAGCACGTCCATGACCTCGGCCTTGGTCTTTTCGTACTCCTCGTCGGCCGCCCCACGCGCCTTCAGCCGTCGCTGGATGATGTCCGAACCCAGGTTGGACGTGGCGATGATGATGGTGTTGGTGAAATCCACCACCCGGCCCTTGCCGTCGGTGAGGCGACCGTCGTCGAACACTTGCAGCAGGATGTTGTAGACGTCAGGGTGTGCCTTCTCGATCTCGTCGAGCAGCAGCACGCTGTAGGGCTTGCGCCGCACCTTCTCGGTGAGCTGACCGCCTTCGTCGTAACCGACATAGCCCGGAGGCGCGCCCACCAGCCGCGCCACTGTATGGCGTTCGCCATATTCCGACATGTCGATGCGCAACAGGGCGTGCTCATCGCCGTAGATCGATTCGGCCAATGCCTTGGCGAGCTCGGTCTTGCCCACCCCGGTCGGGCCCAGAAACAGGAAGGTAGCCACCGGTTTGCTGCCTTCGCGCAGGCCGGCGCGGGACAGCCGCACGGCATCGGCCACGGCACGGACCGCCTCGTCTTGTCCCACCAGGCGCTCGTGCAGCCGTTGTTCCAAGTGCAGCAGCTTTTCGCGCTCTTCCACCGTCAACTCGTTGACCGGGATGCCGGTCAGGCGCGAGACGATCTGCGCCACGTGTTCCGCCTTGACCTCGGCACTGCCGGAGGCCCGCTCCCGCTCCCAGTTCTCGACGAGCTTCTTGAGCTCGGCCTCCTTGGCTTCGATGCGCTTGCCGAGCTCGGCGGCCTGGTCGTACTGCTTGCGCGCGGCCACGTAATCCTGTTCACGCCGCAGCTGGTGCAGTTCGGACTCCAGCTCCTGCACGGCCACCGGCCGGGCCGTGGCCGACAGCTTGACGCGCGCGGCCGCCTGGTCGAGCAGGTCGATCGCCTTGTCCGGCAGGAAGCGCGCCGTGATATAGCGGTCGGACAACTCGGCCGCCGCGATGATCGCGTCCTCGGAGATGCTGACCTTGTGGTGCGCCTCGAAGGTGTCGCGCAGGCCGCGCAGAATCATGATGGCCTGGGCCACCGTCGGCTCGGGCACCGTCACCGGCTGGAAGCGCCGCTCCAGTGCGGCATCCTTCTCGATGTATTTCTGGTACTCGTTCAGCGTCGTGGCGCCGATCAGGTTGAGTTCACCGCGAGCCATCATCGGTTTGAACACGTTGGCCACGTCCAGCCCGCCTTCGCCACCGCCCTGGCCGGCACCGACGATGGTGTGCACCTCGTCGATGAACAAAATCAGCTCGCCCTGGTGCTCGGTCACCTCCTTCAGCACCTTCTGCACGCGCTCCTCGAACTCGCCGCGATATTTGGCGCCGGCCACCATGGCGTTGATGTTGAGTTCCACCAGGCGCTTGTCGCGCAAGGTCTCGGGCACTTCACCCGCCACCATGCGCTGCGCCAGCCCTTCGACGATGGCGGTCTTGCCCACACCCGGCTCGCCGATCAGCACCGGGTTGTTCTTCTTGCGCCGGGCCAGCACCTCGATGGTGGTTTCGATCTCCTGCGCGCGGCCGATCACCGGGTCGAGCTTGCCGTCGCGCGCCATCTTGGTCAGGTCGCGCGAGTACTTGTCGAGTTCTGGCGTGTTGGTCGGCGTCTCAGCGCGTCCATCCTCGGCGCCCTTGCCGACCACCTTGCTGACCTGTTGGCGCAGCGCCTGCGGCGTCAGGCCGTAGCGGCGCAGCAGGTTGGCGGCCAGCCCTTCGCCTTCCTCGGCCAGACCGATCAGGAAATGCTCTGGACCGACATAAGAATGGCCGAGTTCATTGGAGGCCACGAAGGCGCGGCTGAGCGCATCCTTCACGCGCGGCGACACGCCGATCTCGCCCTCGAAGGGCTTGTCCCCGCGCTTGGCCTCAGACTCGATCTGCCGCTTGAGGTCATCGACCTTGATCTTGAACTGACCCAGGATGGTCTTGACCACGTCGCTGTCGGCCAGCGCCAGCAGCAGATGTTCGGTATCCACCTCGGAGCGGCCAAATTCGGCAGCGTGTTTGGCGGCCTCCTGCAACAAGGCTTCCGACTGTTCGCTGATGCGGCTGGCCAGCCCACTGCCGCGACGGCGCGGCGCACCCGAACTTGCGGCGGCGGGCTCGCCAAACGAGGCATCGACCACGTCATCGGTATCGGCGGCAACTGGCGTCGCGTCGTCGCCGATGCGGAAGAAGTCACTGCCGAGGAAGTCCTCGAACAGGCCGCTGCGCGAACCGAACAAGGCTTCCAGCGGCGAAACGGTGCGCTTTTGCTGGCGCACTAATTGCCGGTAATGGTCGTCGCACAACAGCATGGTGCTGTGACGACCGTTGAGATTGGCTTCCACCCGCACGGTGGCGGGTTGGCCGCAGACCTGGCATTGTTTTCTGGCCATGCTGATGCTCCTTAGAAGGTTGAAAAGGTTGAGGCGACGAGGCATCGCGAGCCGCGACACCTCGTCTCGGGCCGGGTTTTTCTTGTGACGAACGAGCCGGCGACGTCAGCCGTTGATCGGGATCGAGCGTCCCTGCTTCGGCGCGCTGACCTCGCGCTTGTCGATCGTGACCGTGAGCACCCCGTTCTTGAACGATGCCTTGATCGAATCCTGGTTGGCGTCGTCAGGCAGGTTCAAGGCACGCTGAAAGCTGCCGTAGGAGCGCTCCACACGGTGGAAGCCACCTTCCTTCTTCTCCTGTTCCTGGCGCTTCTCGCCACGCACCATCAGCACGTCGTTGTCGAGGGTGATCTGGATGTCCTTCTCCTCGACACCGGGCACTTCCAGGGCAATCTTGTACTGCTTGTCGGTTTCCTGGATGTCCAGGGCCGGCTTCAGCATGCCCGACCAATCGGATGGCCACTGCGGCATGTTCAACGCCGGAAAACCGAAGCCCCGGAATGCGTCATCGAACAGCCGGTCGATTTCCCGATGCAGTTGCAGGATCGGGCTGACTGGCCCGCTCGCCGCTGGCAGGTCATTGCGCTGCACCGGCAGGGAAGAGGCGGTCTGCTGCTCTTGCTGCTCGTTCTTGAACCAGTTCCAGGGAGCCAACTTCTTGAAATCGATGTCCATGTCATACCTCCAGAAAAATTGGAAAACGAGTTACTCAAGCCCTTTGCCTGCTGCGACGGGCAGTGCGCCCAGGCGACACGGGCTGCTCGGATGACTTCTGCTGTTCACGCTTGCGCATCACCTCCTTCTTTGCTCCGGCTCGGGTCTGATCATTGATGCACTGCTCGATTTCACTTTGACGAAGCCGCCACGTCCCGCCCACCTTGAAAGCCGGAATTTCCCCGTGTGCGGCGAGCCGATAAAGCGTCCGCTTGCCGACTTTCAAGTACGCAGCCAATTCATCGAGCGTGAAAATCACCTGTAGGTGCGCTTTCATCTCACCCTCTCCAATCGCGTCGCTTTGCGGTTCCGGCCAAGGAAATCCTTGCAATACTTTGTAACATTAGACCTACTATGAAAAACTTCAAGAGTCAATGTGCAGCGTTCTCCCGCCCCATTGATGCAGATCAACTGCTCAGGCAAGGCACAGGGGGGCGGCCTGATCAGGCAATGGACAGCGCCTGGCTCCTCAGCCTGCGTGTGCCACAGGCGCCTCGATCAAACACCGATCCTCACGTTGTAGCCGAGTGCCCGCAGCCCCTTGCTTGTCTGCATGTTCCTTGGCGGAAACTCGTCTGGGCGCGCCCAGACGACGATTTCCCCGAGGCTGCTCAGGCCAACGTGCGGAATTGCCCAGTCGTCGCTGCGGATCGCGTTCCAGAGTCGGGCCGAAACACTTCCGTTGCCCCAGACAACGTAGTTCAACAGTATCCGTCCGGCCAACATGTTATATATTAGTCTTGCGATGTATTTCTGGTTGTTTTTTTGCTCGTTTTTTTGTTTGATACTGGTTCATATTCACATAATTATATAAGTAATGTAATAATGTTCTATTCGATAAGTTAACGAGGGGCTTACGCCC
>ENA-ORME01000650-ORME01000650.1-human-gut-metagenome-genome-assembly--contig:-NODE-650-length-11289-cov-4.304433_pt1 | contig 11289 bp, 3 predicted proteins | sample MGYA00242097_ERZ508983 | MGnify/ENA primary metagenome ERZ508983 (study PRJEB26280, sample SAMEA2531408) | human gut metagenome | biome: human gut; feature: human-associated habitat; material: faeces...
TTTCAGTTTCTTCAGTACTTCGCCCACATAGTAGTCCAGACGGGTAATCATGCCGGCAAACTGTGCATGGGTATGGTCGGAAGGGTTGTAACGACTGGGTTCAGAACCTCCCCACGTGCGATCCTGAAAGAACTTCTTCTTATAGCCGAGCAGAATGGTATCTTCGGGCTGAGCCAGTTCTGCATGTGGGAGGGTGTAAGTAAAGATACCCATGAACGGTTGTTTGGCATCCTGCCGGTCGAGCCAGTTCATGGCTTCCTGATGGATCATATCGGCAGAATATTGCGTACGTTTGAAATAGTCGCGTCCAAACATCGGATACCGGATATTTTCGTCCATTACTACACGCACTACGGCTGTATCTCCTGCTGATTTACTATAACGGTTCAGGAAATTAGGATAATAAAGATGCGCCTGAAACTGGCAGATATAACCGTAGAATTCATCAATGCCACGCTTGTCGGGAGTAGAAACGGAACCTTCGTAGCCACCTGCCCACTTGCCGAACAAACCGGTAGTGTAACCGTTGTCTTTCATGATTTCGGGTATAATGATGTGCTCCGGATCGTATGGATGCTGACCTACCCGCGTGAAATCATCATTTTCGCCATACTTCATAAGCGGTACATCTTGCCAATACTCTTTGTTGCCACGCACCAGTCCATGTCCCGAATGCTGCCCTGTCATGAAAGCAGCGCGTGAAGGGGCACTAACCGGACTGCCGGCATAAGCTTGCGTAAACAGCATGCCTTCCCGTGCCATACCGTCAAGGTTCGGAGTGCTGATAAAGGGCTGTCCGTAGCAACCCAAGTCACCATACCCCATATCGTCACACATTATATAAATGATGTTCGGTTTGGAAAACGTCTTTGCTTTCTGTGCATAGGCGCCGGTTGAAGACACTAAGAGTCCACTATACAAAAGAATCAGTTCATGGTTTTTCATAGATATATTTCATTTAAAGTTCTGCATCCCGGGCAAATTCTCTAATCTGCACTTGCAAATGTAGCTAATTCTATCTTAGAATAGCAGAAAACAGACTAAGAAAGTCTATGAAATATTACGCGCCAACTTCCATAAAACAAGAGGATGTGTCAAAAGTACTTTTCACCACAGATTACACAGATTATAGCAGATTATATACACTGAAAGTCAACAATTTAATCCCAATCTGTATTAATCTGTGTTATCTGTGGTGAGTTATGACACATCCTCTTTAGAGATACAAGTAATCCTGAAAATCAATACTGTATTTACACTTTATTTTTTCTCCAGAGAGAAGGAATAGGGAGCATCCGAGTCTGCCGTACCTCGCCGGGTATTGGGTTTGTCGGACATTCGGAAGTCCATTTTGGCACCCCGAAGCAAGTTATCGTGCTCCAGATAATTCTTCTCATATTTCTTTCCGTCGACTGTAAGTTCATCAATGTACAGATTCACTGCATTATTCTCGGGTGCGTTGATGGTTACATCCGAGCCATTCTCCAAGTGGATGACTGCCTTACGGAAAAGCGGAGAACCCAAGACATACTGCCCTGAGCCGGGACATACCGGATAAAATCCCAATGCAGTAAATACATACCAAGCCGAAGTCTGACCGTTATCTTCATCTCCACAATAACCGTCCGGAGTAGGAAGATAGAGGCGGTTCATCGTCTCACGCAACCAATATTGGGCTTTCCAAGGTTCGCCAGCATAGTTATACAAATAGATCATGTGCTGGATAGGTTGGTTGCCATGTGCATAGTTACCCATGTTAGCAATTTCCATTTCACGAATCTCGTGAATCACTCCTCCATAATAGCTATCATCAAATACAGGAGGAAGATTGAACACAGAATCAAGCATACTGACAAACATCTTCTTGCCGCCCATCAGATCAACCAGTCCTTGTACATCGTGGAATACCGACCATGTATAATGCCAACTATTTCCTTCCGTAAAGGCATCTCCCCATTTAAAAGGATTGAAAGGAGTCTGGAAAGTTCCGTCGGAATTCTTTCCCCGCATCAACTTAGTTTCTGGATCGAACAGATTACGGTAGTTCTGACTCCTTTTCTTATAAACATCCAGTTCTTCTGCCGGACGACCTAATTTTTCACCCATACGGTAGATGCACCAGTCATCGTATGCATATTCCAATGTGCGTGCCGCATTCTCATTAATTTTCACATCGTATGGCACATAGCCCAGTTTGTTATAATATTCATATCCACGGCGTCCGGTAGTAGAAACTTTCGGATGTACGCTATTGGCCCCTTTCAGTAGACCTTCATACATTTTTTCTGCATCCGCTTTGGTTATATTCTTCATGAAAGCATCCGCCACTACAGAAGCAGAATTGTTCCCAACCATGCAACCACGATGGCCCGGGCTGGCCCATTCAGGAAAGAATCCACTTTCAAGATAGGTATTCAACAGACCTGCCTGCATCTTCTCACCCATTGAAGGATATATCAAATTAACAAATGGAAACAAGCAACGGAAAGTATCCCAGAATCCAGTGTCGGTAAACATATATCCCGGACGGATTTCACCATTATAGGGGCTGTAATGCACAGTTTCCCCCTTACTGTTTACCTCGTAAAACATACGGGGAAACAACACCGAACGATACAAACAAGAGTAGAACGTACGCATACGGTTCTCATCGCTGTCTTCAACCTTGATACGCCCCAAGACATTGTTCCATGCCTTACGACCGGCCTCTTTTGTCTGTTCAAAGGTCTTATTACCAATTTCTTTCAAGTTCAGTTCAGCCTGTTCAGGACTGATGAATGAGGATGCCACCTTTGCATGTACCTGTTCTCCTTTCTTCGTTGAAAATCCGATAGCAGCACCCACGTGATTGGATTGTAGTTCGAGATGTGTTTCAACCAAATGATAGTCTGCCCATACTTTATTGAAAGTAAAAGGCTTGTCGAACTCTATCACAAAGTAATTCTTAAAGTTTTGAGGAACACCGCCACTATTGCGTGTCGTATAACCAACTATTTTATTTTCTTCGGGAATCACCTTCACATACGAACCGCGGTCGAAAGCATCTACCACCACATAGGCATCGGAGGTTTCAGGGAAAGTGAAACGGAAATATGCGCAACGTTCCGTCGGAGCTATTTCAGTTGTCATGTCATACTCTGACAAATAAACACTATAATAATAAGGAGTGGCTTTCTCTGCCTTATGAGAGAACCAGGAAGCACGACTGTCCTGATCGATCTTCAACTGTTTAGTCATCGGCATGATTGAGAACTGACCGTAGTCATTGATCCACGGACTAGGCTGATGGGTTTGCTTGAAACCTCTGATTTTGTCGGATGCATAAGTGTAAGCCCAACCGTCACCCATCTTTCCGGTTTGTGGCATCCAGAAGTTCATTCCCCAAGGCAACGCGATGGCAGGATATGTATTCCCATTAGATAGTGATATTTTCGAATCAGTTCCCATTAAAAGATTCACATAGTCTACCGGTTGCTTTTGCGCAAAGGTAGAGGAAGCTCCCAATAGCAGGGCTATTGCGAAAGATAGTAGTTTCTTTTTATTCATGGTCTACGAATTAAGCTATTAATACTAGATTATCAAAATCTTTTTTTTACGTTACAAATTAAAGCATCTTTCAGCAATTATCAGTCCTCTGATACGCCAAAATAAGAAAAAATAGCAGTATAGTCAACCAAAGGAAACGAGTGTCAACGAGAGTACAAGTTAAATAACTGGAAATCAAGATGTAATATTTATGTGCATACCACGAGAGTACAACCGGAAGACTAACTGTTTAAGCAATAGAGAGAGGATAATTAGCCTTTACCCTCTCTCCAATTCTATCAGAAACAAATATTTAATTATTACCAGATTAATTCCATCCCGGGTTCTGGTGTCCTTCCAAAGCTGGGTTAGCCTGAATTTCATCCAACGGAATAGGCCATAGCAAAGCATATTCAGGAATGGCTCCGGCTCTTGTGCTTCCATCAGGCTTGTTCTGAATCTGAGCAGATGAAAGGGCAGTCCATTTCAACTTTCCAGTTTCAGTAGATGCTTCCGGATACAAACGAGTACGGCGAATGTCATCCCAAATCTTAAATTCCAACGGCAACTCATGCAGACGTTCAGTCAAAATCGCTTGCACCAGATTGTCTCCTGTAGCAGTCTCATCCATCAGTCCTGCGCGTTTACGCACTTGGTTGAGGTAATATTTAGCGCCACCGACAGCATTATCTTCATGCCCTGTACGTGCCAGACCTTCGGCTGCAATCAGCAAGACTTCCGCAAAACGGAATACTGGCATATTATAATCGCCGTCATGACCGCTAATCAAAGCATTTTCATCAAACCATGCCCAGTTGCCTGCATTGTTCAAAGTATGAGTCCCCCCTGCAGCATCGGTATATTCCCAAAAGAAAAACTGTTTCTCATGTCCTCGAATATCATTAGAGGCATAGCTGTTAAGCAACATATCACAGGGAAGGTATGCATTATACAGCACGTCTCCTCCCGGATGGAACACTCCCCACTGGAAAGCATCTGTTCCGATAGAACGGCAAGCATAAGAGTTACCTACACTATAATTGGTGTAATTGTATTCTTTAGCATAAATGATTTCAGCAGATTCTTTCGTTGTCTTAATCACATTATACGCAGAGTTCAAATCATCAGTCGTTCCATTCGGATGAATAAGTTCGTGAGGACTATCATTAATCACTTTCAATGCCATCTGTGCAGCTTTTCCATAATAGTCTGCCCCCCCGTTTAACGGTGCACCAGCCCATTGTAGATAAACTTGTGCCAGCAAAGTCTGCGCCATTGCTTTGGTAACATAACAGCCATTTTCATAGAACGTTTTATTCGGCAATGCATCCCCGTTGACAATATCCAGCAAGTCGGCTTCAATTTTCTTATAAACCTCTTCAGCAGAAAGACGTTCTTTGTACATACCTTCTGTAGATGTGTAAGGTTCTGAAATATAAGGAACACCACCAAATTCTTTGACCAGCCAAAAATACCCGTATGCACGGAAAAATTTACCTTGAGCCACATAATTATTAATAGTAGCTTCATCCAGCACACCGGTCATTGTCGGAATATTGGCAATAACAAAGTTGGCACGTGAAATACCTTTATAAAACTCATGCCAGTATTTCATTGCAATATCATCAAAAGATTCAATATTGAAGTTACACCCTTCAGATGCCGTAGTAAATGTTCTATCCTTACGCTTATCAACGTACAATCCGGACACAATACCACCCCACATTGTCGCTTTAGGAGTCCAGCCACCGCCTACATCAGTGTTGTGTAGATAAGGTACACCACCGAAATACAATGCGTTCACACCCGACTCCGCATCAGCTTTCGTCTTCCAGAATTGGTCAGATGATTTCATATCCAATGGTTCTTCTTTCAGGAAATCGTCGCATGAATTCAGCAACACAGAAAGTGAACACATACAAAATGCAGATATATATACTTTTAATAGTTTCATAATTCTTATAGTTTTTATAACGGTGAATTAAAATGCTACATTAAGACCGAACGTAAACGTTCTCGGACGCGGATAGGTGAAGAATTGGCGGTTAGCCCCCCATTTGTTGTCACCTAAACGAGATGAGTTATCCGGATCGTATCCGTTATAGTCCTTAGAAGTAATCAGGAACGCGTTATTCACATTCGCATACAAACGCAATGAAGACAGACCGATCTTCTTAATCAGTGTTGGATTGAAGGTATATCCGAGCTGAATCATGTTACAACGCAAATAAGAACCATTGCAAACCCAGTCATCATCTGCCTGGTTATTAGCTCCCTGACCAAAGTTATTCAGACGAATTGCCTGTTCTTTACCCGACGGATTGAGAGTTGGATGCCATGCTTCCTTATAAAGACGGTCTATACCGTTAGTCAGGAAACGGGCTACAGTAGAGTGATAATATTCTTGCATCACGTCTACCCCCCATGTAAACTGGAAGTCTAAAGTCAAATCGAAACCTTTATAATTGAAGGTATTGATAAATGAGCCCATCCAGTCAGGCAATCCGTTACCAATAATTTCGCGTTTCTTATAAGTTACCTTTTCACCGATAGTGGAAGGTATGTTCATTGTCTCCGGATCCCAGTTAGACGGAATACCATCGTAAATACCGGCGCGCTTATAACCATAGAAAGAAGAAAGCTCTTCACCTTCACGAATCAACATATCGTAACCCACAAAACCATCGGTTGTAATCTGACGCTTACCGGTGACAGGATCAACAGATGCACTTTCATCCAGTTTCTCTACACGGTTTTTGTTGAAACCCAAATTAAGAGTGGAAGTCCACTGGAAATCATGTGTCTGAATAGGATATGCTGTAACCAGAATATCTAAACCACGATTGGAAACGGCTCCAATATTATCCATAATGGAAGAGTAGCCTGTTGATTCAGGAACCGGACGGTCGAGCAACAAATCCGAAGTATACTTATAATAATAGGAAATATCGAAATTCAGTCTGTTATTGAATAAACCCAACTCGAATCCTAAGTCCCACTGTCCGGTCTTTTCCCATTTCAGGTCCGGATTAGGCATATTGTCCAGATAAGACACTACGTGCAGAGCATCACCAATGATCGTATTCGACTGGCTCACCGTAGCCAATGATTTATATGTACCAATTTCCGAATTACCTGTCAGACCGTAAGAAGTATGTAATTTCAGCTTGCTGATCAATGAGTTATCTTTTAAAAAGTCTTCATTAGAAATCATCCAACCCAAGCCGACTGACGGGAAAAATGCATATTTATTGTTCTGTCCGAATTTGGAAGAGCCATCATAACGACCGGTTACGGTAGCCATATACTTGTTGTCATAAGAATATGCCAGACGCAAGAAATAAGAGTTCATCGCCCACTTGTCGTAATCATTGCCTACAGAAGGACGGTTCGTTCCGGAACCTAAATTATAATATCCGTAGAAGTCATCAATATACTTACTGTCGGAAGCTTCGAATTTGGTATAATTATACTCTTGCCAAGACATACCCGCCATTGCATTAATGTGATGTTTGTTTATATCTTTCACATAAGTCAAATAGGTTTCTTCCTGCCAATACAAAGAGTTGGAGTTATTTGCAGAAGCTGCTCCCTCGGAACTTTGATTAATCATCGGACGCGGAGTGAACGGCGTATAGTTAGCATCACGATTATTGTGGTAGTCGATACCGAACTGGGTCTTCAAATCCAATCCTTTCATGAGATGGAAAGTCAAAGCAGCATTACCAAAAATCTGCGTACGATATTGCATAGCCTGCATCCGTTCGAGCAACTCAACGGGATTACCTACACCTTCCGGGCTGAATCCTTGTTTTCCGCTATTAGGATCAGTCTGATTATTGAGAATAGAGCTTGTATTAATAATGTTCGTCTGCGTATATTCACCATCCAGCTTAACCGGTAAGAAAGGCAACTGTTCGATCATTGTACGCAATGCGCCTTGTCCGTAAGGGTTATCAGAAGTTCTATTACCCCAAGTATGATTTACTAATAAATTAACGGAAGTAGACAGCCAATCAGTCGGTTTGTCATCATACGCCAATTTTGCATTGATACGTTTGAAGTAAGAATTCAACAAAATACCCTGTTGATCGGTATAATTGATGAATGCTCCGATAGAAGATCCTTCTCCTGTACGTTGGATACTGATCTGATGGTTATGAGAGATGGCAGTGCGGGATGCTTCATCCTGCCAGTTGGTATTATATTTCGGAGAACCGTCTGCATTGAACAAACGTTCGTCTGTGAATATCTGTGACAGATCAGTTGTGAAGTTCTTGCCTTGAAATTCGTTGGCATTTTCCAATCCCTGCTTGAAGGTAGACATCCATTCGTTAGCATCCATTACGTCTATTTTTCTAGCCATCTTACCGATAGACAATGAACCATCATAGGAAACATGGACTCCTTTTCCTGCATTACCGCGCTTGGTAGTCACCATGATAACACCATTCGCACCACGGGCACCATAGATGGCAGCAGAGGAAGCATCTTTCAATACTTCGATAGATTCGATGTCATTCGGATTAAGCAACTCAAAGTTTGACATTACCACTCCATCAACTACATACAGCGGTGAAGCCGATGCGTTGATAGTAGAAATACCACGAATGATGACACGTGATTCTCCACCCGGCTGACCGGTATTAGAGAAGATATTCACACCGGCCACTTTACCTTTCAATCCGTCAAGCGCATTGAATGATTGTGCTTTCAGCATGTCTTTACCTTTGGCTGTGGAAATGGAACCCGTCAAGTCTGATTTGCGCATGGTACCATAACCTACAACGACTACTTCGTCCAGTGCTTTCGTATCCGATTGCAGAACTACGTTCAGAACATTACTCTTTAATTCCGAGACTTTAAATTCTTGTGTGATATAACCAATATACGAAAACACCAAGGTGGCATTGGAAGGAACAGAGAGAGTGTATTTACCGTTAATGTCAGTGATTGTTCCTGTACTACCGTTTTTAACTTTCACCGTACCACTGATAACCGCCTCTCCCTGATCATCGGTTACCGTACCGGAGATTGATTTTACAGATTGAGCATTCATGCCCAAACTCAACATCATACCTATTACAAATAAGGTAAGATACTTTAGTTTTTCATTCATAATTCCTTTAAATTTGATTAGTAATAAGGTTAATTCCCTTTAAATTGTTGCAAATAAAGGCTATTCGAATAAAAGTCCAATGCTCTACCTTGCCAAAAAAACGGCAAAATAAAGACACAAATTTAAAGCACAGAATGGTAAATTAGAGCACAGATTAACACACTAATAATCAACACAATAAAATCAACAAAAGGGATTTAGAGCACAAGGTTGTGACAAACAAATAAATAATAATGTTTCCCAACTAATCACCTATACGAAAGAATTTAACCTGACAATCAGCATACCTTTCGCTGTTCCCGATAATCTTTCGGTGTCATCCCGAACCGACGGGTAAACTCTTTATAAAAATAAGACCGGCTGGAAATACCGACCTCCATAATAACATCTTGAATAGAAAGTTCTTCATCAAGTAACAGGCGGGCTGCCTTTTCCATACGGTAACTCTTTATTAAATCACCGGGAGCAGTATTGGAAATTTCCTTGAATTTACGATAGAACTGACGGGAACTCATTGCCATACGATCAGCGATCAACGTTGAGCCCAGTTCTTCCTTATCCAGGTTTTCTTCAATCACCTTTAACAATTTACGAATAAAATCAGCTTGTTCGGTAGTTGTACAGACAATCTGTCCCGCCAAATCTCCCAGTTCCTCCATATATATCTGCTTCGCTTCCCGCTTTCCATAAATAGCATTATGGACAACTTCCCGCAAGAATAATATATCATAAGGAAGTACAATATAAGAATCAGACCACAAGATCAGTTCCCGCTGAATGGCCGAACCAACTTTCCAGGTTAACAATGGAATAAAAGCTGTCTTTGAAAGCAGAGTACGATTCCGGCTAACATACTCCATAAAAGTACTTTCAGCATTGGCATACATTGTCATATCCACTAATAATAGAGCCGGAGCCGACCGACGAATTTCGTCAAAAGCAAGCTGCACACTCTTTACTTGATGAACCACATATTCATCAGCCAGGAAATTACTAATCAACCAAGTCATTTCATCTCTGTCTTCCAACAAAAGCACAGTTTTCTTCCCTTGTTCACCTGCCACTGTCAAGACCGCCGGTTCAAAGATAATCGTCAACCGACTACCACTCTCATCATTATCATAACGAAGAACGGCATGAATACGTTCCAAAGCCGACCGTACAAAACCTAAAAGTAAATGCACAGCAAACACATGATCGGAATCTTTCTCCGTCACCGAAGAAGCTTTATCTGAAAGATATTCATACAACGCTTTCGCAGTAGCATCTTTAGAAGAAAAATGTAGCTGCATCTTACCATCCTGTTCTGACATTTCTACTATTACGCCATGAGTACCTTTCATTTCAGTAATCCGGAGATAACAGCAATAAAGAATACTATATAATGCATTCTTGTAAACTGGAAATGTTAAGTGTTCCGGAATCATTGACGATATAGAAGAATGATCAATCCCTTGTTCTTCCAACGTACGCAACACCTCTTGAGAAACTCCCTGTATACTCATACGTGCAGAAACAATAAACCGATCCGGAAAGAATTGTTTAAGTTCTTCCAAAAACAGAGCGTCAGGATTAAGAAGTGCGCTCATCACAGTTTCGCGTATCAGTGACACTTTCTCAAGACATTGCTCATAAGAAAGATTCTCAGCACGCAATTGGTCACAATAATTATAAATGAGAGTAAAATCTTCAAGCATCCTACGGTTTGTATATACAGTCTCGGATTTCCGGCAACTTTCTGTCCCCATCAGTGTTTTCATCATCCGTTCCTGAAGGTAGTTTTTGCGTAGTAAATATATCACGTACCCTAACAACAACAAGAAAATGACCAAATAAACAAAATAAGCCGCCACCGATCGATACCAGGGAGAAAGGATATATACCGGAATAGAAAAATGCCGATATTCCGTATCAAATACATCCCTCTTATAGCGTACCTTAAAGATATAATCACCTGCCGGCACTCCTGTATATGAGGCTTCATTAATACTGCTAAAAGAGGTCCAATCCTTATCATATCCTTCCAACTGGTAAGAATATTCTATATCTTCTCCTGATAAAAAATCCGGAACAACAAAAGAAAGTGCAAATGAAACCTCCATCCCCTTCAACTGTAATGCCTTACCATCGTCTGTATAGTAATCTCCATCCCCCTGAACCACTTGCGTATGTCCAACAGTCAACTTACGTAACAAAATATCCGGATAAAATTCCGGAGCAGCCTGCACCTCTTTATCCAAATAAAGCAACCCGTCAATCCCACCGAAAAAAAGCTCCTGTGTATATGGACACATGTAATAAGCATCATCACTAAACTCACCGATTTGAACACCTGCACTGTAAAAGTAGGCATGTGATGAGCCATTTATCGGATTATATTTAATCAGCCCCCGATTCGTACCAAGCCATAAGAGTCCGTTCTCATCTTCAAGTACACCATGAATCATATCATTGAGCAAACCTTGCTCCCGTCCAATATAGGTAGCTTTCATCTGTTTTCCATTAGAATTCAGACATACCAATCCTGATGTTGTCCCTACATATAACAGCCCTTCTTTGGTCCGATACAGACTGAGCACATCGTCTACCGACTTATGAAGCATTTCTTTCAAAGAAATTACTTTATATTCTTCAGTCCGCTTATC